>Ga0209282_1001970_pt1 | contig 11606 bp, 11 predicted proteins | sample Mtrugardesep15_FD_187529 | JGI IMG/M metagenome (GOLD analysis project Ga0209282, IMG submission 187529) | Root nodule microbial communities of legume samples collected from California, USA - M. trunc garden sep15 (SPAdes) (version 2) | ecosystem: Host-associated > Plants > Roots > Nodule...
CATATTGTTTAATGGATGGATTGATACAATCCATTAAAAATAAAAAATGTTTTATGGATGGATTGGACGGATTTTGTAGTGGATGGATCAGATGGATATGGATTTCATGGATCTAATTGCCACCCCTAATTAAAATCACTATCCCAAGCACAAGGTGTAATTGGGGTAGATCAAATACAAAGATACAACCAAACCACAAAGTCGCAATATTTACCACAAGGATTTCTCCACAAAACCAAGAAAAATAGACACCAAACCAGCAAAAGCGATTTCCACAACAAAACTTGATACATATGCCTTATGAGCTCCCTAATAAAAACACCCATACTACAAAACCAACTTAACAAACTCAAAGGGTGCTGACATGAAGCCACCGAAAGGGAAAATCTACATACAGCTACTCAAAAACCTCAACAAGAGCTTAGGAGTGCAAGCCACTCAAATACTATCACCCAATTTGACCTGATAAAAAAAATGTGTGCTAGTGCTACAAACAACAATTAACTCTAGCAAATAGATACTGCTAACGACCAATTTGCCTTAGTTAGCAGCCTTGCAGCCCGGGAAGTTGCAATCGCTTCTAGCCAAGAAATTCCAATCAGAGCTACCAAATAAAACAGTATGTTAAATGACAAATGACCAATATGAATCTGCTTCAAAATATAATCCCTGCCGACGAAAATAACTGGCCACAAAACACCAGAACTTCTCCTGCACAGTTCTGCAGATTAAGCAGCAACAACTGCTCCTACCAAAGAAAACCACTCCTCACTGCCACGTCAGCCGCAGTCAAAACTGCCTTTCGGACAGACGCCAAAACACAAAAGGAAATAAGAACACAGAAAAACAACACAACGTAACTCGATGATTCACCATTGCTACTTCCTGAAGATAGAATAAGACCACAACTGTTCCAAGTTTATTATGGCCTTTACTATGAAACTCCACGTACCCTCGTTGAAGATACTACTTTGTATGGAGAGTACTCGAAAGACAGAGTTCTGCATTATGAAATGCTTGGTTGAATTGCAATTAAACATTGATTGTAATATTATTGTTCTTCATCTATAGGTTATAGGTAGTAGCTTGGACAAGCATTGTAAGCCATAAAAAACTAAATAAACAAACAAATTACATTGAAGAGACTGTGCCTAATATGCAAAATAACTAGGATTAGTAGGATGACAAACGCATTTTATATTGTTTGCCGATCATTCTAACAAAGCAACTGCATAAAATAAGCTCTGTTATAAAAAATGAAAAACCCTTTCTAAGTTTCTTCCTCGCTTGAGGGAAAAAACAAATGATCTGCTCCAGCCAATATCAATTTGCAAGACAATCAGGTAGCCTTGCACCATTGATCTTTAGGAGTACAAGTAATGACACTGCTGATCACCCATAACTAGAATGGGGCTATCACCATCAGTGGCTAAAATCGACATTCAGATCATAAGAAAGATCATTCAATGAAAAAACAAGTATATACTATAGCATAATATGCCAATTTTGATTCACATGTTTCCCATTATTCAACATAACATCTGTTTCTGTACCAAAATGGGGGAGGGCCTGATCCGCAGTATTTTGTTACTCATCCATGAACTACATTTCACTACTCGGTTTTTTATAGTATTCTCATTGGTTGTTTGCTACTCATAAATATTAAAGGGCCACATTATAGAGGCAGGAAAAAACGATTTCAGTAACCAAATAACCCAAAAGAAATATAATGAACAAAAAGAACATAAGCAGTACCAATTAAAACATCAGCTATAACTTATAAGAACAGTATGGAATATTTATAAGGGAAATGGAAATTGTAGAGAAACAAATAAGTTTGTCTTATTTGTCTTATTACGAACACTAAAACAAAAATTATAACATTATGGCTTACTATTATACAAAACCAGTATCAAGATGAACCTAGCTTGGGAAATCAGTAACTTATCCTGCCATCACCCTCGGTTATGACATCCTCAAAGGATCCATTAGCGGGAATCATTGGCAACACATGCTCTTGATGTGGTACGATGACATCAAGAAGGTAGGGGCCAGGGGTATCTAACATTTTCTGAATCGCTGCTCTAAGGTCTGCCCTCTTTGTCACACGAGCTGCCGGTATACCACAAGCACCTGCAAATTTCAACATATTGGGGAATATTTCTTTCTCATTGGCTGGGTCTCCCAGGTAGGTGTGAGCTCTATTGGCTTTATAGAACCGATCCTCCCACTGAACAACCATACCCAAGTGTTGATTGTTCAACAGCAATATCTTAACAGGGAGATTCTCCACCTTGATAGTAGCCAACTCCTGAACATTCATCATAAAACTTCCATCACCATCGATGTCAACCACAATAGCGTCGGGATTCGCAACAGCAGCTCCCATGGCAGCCGGCAATCCAAATCCCATAGCGCCAAGACCGGCAGAAGTCAACCACTGCCTCGGTCTTTTGTACCTATAAAACTGAGCAGCCCACATCTGATGTTGTCCAACACCAGTACTTATGATAGCTTCCCCATTGGTAAGCTCGTCAAGAACCTGTATAGCATACTGTGGAGGAATAGCTTCCTCAAACGTCTTATAACTCATCGGAAACCTAACTTTCTGATCATTCAGTTCTTCTCTCCAACCCCCAAAATCAAGCTTACTCTCTATCCCTTTACTCTCCAAAATCCGATTAATCCCCTTCAAAGCCAACTTCAAATCCCCACAAATCGACACATGAGGCTGCTTATTCTTCCCAATCTCAGCTGCATCAATATCAATATGAACAATCTTAGCCCGGCTCGCAAAAGCCTCAAGCTTCCCAGTAACCCGATCATCAAACCTAACCCCAAATGCAAGCAAAAGATCACTCTTATCAACAGCATAATTAGCATAAACAGTCCCATGCATCCCAAGCATTTGAAGCGAATTCTCATCCGAACTAGGATACGAACCCAACCCCATCAAAGTACTAGCAACAGGAACACCAGTTAACTCAACAAACCGCCTCAATTCCTCGCTGCAATTCAAACTACCACCACCAACATACAAAACAGGTTTCTTAGACTCCAATAACAACCTCACAATCTGTTCCAAATGTACCTCTTTCGGTGCCTTGGGTAACCTATTCATATACCCAGTTAACCTAATAGGTTGATCCCAATTCGGAACAGAAACCTGTTGCTGTATATCCTTAGGTATATCAATCAAAACAGGTCCAGGTCTACCACTAGAAGCTAATAAAAAGGCTTCATTCACTATTCTAGGTATATCATCAACATCAAGAACAAGATAGTTATGCTTGGTGATTGATCTAGTTACCTCAACAATCGGAGTTTCTTGAAAAGCATCAGTACCAATCATTCTCCGGGGAACCTGACCAGTGATAGCAATAAGCGGAACACTGTCAAGCATAGCATCAGCAAGTCCACTGACAAGATTGGTGGCACCAGGACCGGAGGTAGCGATGCAGACACCAGGAAGACCAGAGGAACGAGCGTAACCCTCGGCCGCGAAGATTCCACCTTGTTCGTGACGAGGGAGGACGTTACGAATAGCGGTGGAGCGCGTGAGTGCTTGATGAATTTCCATTGAAGCGCCGCCGGGGTAAGCGAAGACATTTGTAACGCCTTGACGTTCGAGTGCTTCGACGAGGATATCGGCGCCTTTTCGGGGTTCGTTAGGGGCAAATCGGGAAATGAATTGTTCGGGTGAGGGGATTGGAGTGGTTTTTTGAGTTGGGTTGGAGATGGAAGCGGAGATTTTGAGAGAGCGGTGGTTGAGTTTGAAGGGAGTGTTTGGGTAAGTGGAAAATGGGTAAGTGATTCTGAAAACGTGGTTTTGGTTTGGAAGTGATTGTGGTGAAGAGGAAGAGATGGTGGTTGTGAACGCGGCTTTTGCCGCAGTGGCTGCCATGTTTTTGTTGAGATGGGACAAAGAGTTTCAAAATGCAGGCCCTAAAAAGTTTCTGTTGTTTATACTACTATTGTCTTAACCAGTGAAATTAAATGTTTATTTTTTTAACTAGTGAAATTAATATTTTTTAAAGGTAGTGAAATTAATTTAGTCAAACGAAAAAATAAACTACACTATTGAAGAACCTGTATCAAATTAACTAGAAAAAAAAAAAAATACATTGTTGATTCAAAATGACTAACCAATAATCTATACTGATGAGGCAATGAAAGTTGATTTCAGAGGTAAAAAATCGATTCATCTGAAAGGTTGTGGATCAATTTTCGTTGATGATGTTATGATCTTAATAGTGGATAATCTGTAAGTATTTATGCAATTGCTCTTTCAAAATAGAGGTATACTTTGACTCTGATAAACTCTAAAAGTCTAACTCACTTAAACTTTTTATTATAAAAAAATACATTTGATGATATTATTGTACTATATTCATGAGTTTAATTTTTATATATTGTCGATGTAAAAAAATGTATAAGTACACTCAATGATATTTTTTTTAACAAGTTAAAATCGAATATATTACTATAAAAAAGATTCCTTGTCAGCACAAAGTGTACTAATAAGAACGTCAAAAGTTAACAAGGGATGATGCCACAGACCACCAAATTATCCTTGGTAAGCAGTCTATTTCGCAAAAGTCTCCAAGTCATGATAAACACCTTCAAAGGAACCTGTTTGTGCCATAATAAATCTGTAGTAACAACAGTATTGTGCACATCATGAGTGGTAAGTAACCGGTACACACCTCGAACCGAGTAACCCTTGCTGGGATCAGGTCTCCATTGCCAATGATCTGAAACATTATGCTGCAAGGAAGCGTCATAAAGTAAAGCCCTACACTCTTTTAACAACTCTTCCTCCCACGCCCACAAACGACGCGTCCATCGCCAACAAATTCCACCCTCCTCCCATCCCAACTCATGCACAGTCGCTACCTTAAACGACTTATTTTCATCCAAAACAAACAACCGCCTAAACCTTCTACACAACAGTTACCCTCCTAACCACGCATTCGTCCAAAAAAAAAAGATCCCTCCCATCACCGACCTTCCTCCCGACACTCTCATCAAACCACATGTCTCCCTCCACACCATCACCATCACGGATTTTTGCCACCTTCCTCCACCAAGAAGAAACATTCCAGCCCCAACCTCGAACCTTCCATGCACCTCACCATTCACCTCAATGATTGTATGTCAATTAATAAGACAGAACAAATCATGTGTTTCTAATCCACTCAATAATATAGCAATATATCATTATGTTATTCGTAAAACATTTTTTTTATATATATAAATAAATTAAACTTTATATTCATAGTTTATTTAAAAAATAATAATAACTCTTAGCCTATTTTTATTAGGAGAAATACTTCATAGCCTATTTTTTAAGGAAAATACCCGGTCTATATTTTGAGAGAATTCATAGCCTATTAATGAGAGAAAAAAGAATCAAACAATTTTTTTTTTTCACGTGACATTCATAGTAACCAGCCACCCTCTTATAAATTTTCAAACTCCGTCACCTCATTTTCAGCCACCAAAGTCTCTCCAACACTCTCTCTCTCCCTGTAACAAAACCCTATTTTCTCTCTCTCTCTCTAAATTTTCATTGCGTTGTTTTCGGTCTGTGGTTATTCTTATTCCCATAATTCTCGTAGCTCGAGTCTGTGTATGGCAGTAAGATTATCACTCTCAACGCATGAAGTTTCCGATCTTTCCCTCGGCAAACCACCACTCCGCTCCATTTCTATCACCGACACCGTAGCCGAAGCTCTTAACGCCATCAAGAAATACAACGAATCCTATATTAGCGTTTGGAATTGTCACCATTCCATCAACAAAAAACCTCATCAAGCCCTAATCAAAGAGGACTTTGAATTTCATTGCAAATGCATCGGAAAAGTTTGCATGGTCGATATTATTTGTTTCCTTTGCAAACCGGAGAATCTCTCTTCCCCGGCAGAAGCTCTTCGGTCTCCGGTTTCGGTTCTTCTTGCCGACGACGGTTCATCTCTGGTTCGACATATTCAACCCAATGCCAGGTTTGTTCCTTATTCTTTGTTCATTACTTTATTTTATTTTTTTCATTATTATTATTATTATTTGATTTTTTTTATGTGGTTGTGTTTAGTTCTGATTTGTTTCTATTTTTGTGGTTGACTAATTGACTTGACCCCGTGAATAAATTGAATAACAAAAAGGCAATAGAAAAAAAATTAAATTTTGTTGGTAGTTTTTTTATTTCATCTTTGACTTTTTGTTCTGTATTCTAGAAAAGGAAGGTTTTCAAATGTGGAAATATATGATAGTTGTACCAAAAAATTAACTTACAGTAATCTTTTGCAATGAGTACTAAAAAAATCAAATATTTTTAAGGCTGGGTTTGAATTCATAACATGCAGCTAAGTTTATACTATCTCATCTAAATGATCTTTACTAAAATTGATTTAGTAATAGACTTGGTATATTTTGTTAAACAATTCTTTGAATATGTTTGGTCCATATAGAATTTTGATTTCATTTCTATCTACTAGTATTTATTTTTCTTTTTTGCAAATTCTGATTTTCTCATTTTTGGTATCTAGTGTTGTCTTGCATTACAAAACTGACCTCTAAAATGAAAATCAACAAGAAATGTGTAACCATTTGTGTAACAACTTTTAGAACAAATATACTTGTACAAAGAAAAGTAGGTATTGAGACTGAGCAAAACCAAAGAGAAATTAAAAACATAGTGAGTATGAGAGAGAAAATTGTCGCATAAGATAAGTTCTCATAATATGACTGTACAAATGTTTCTCAATTAACAATACGGTCTTTCAATATCTCAAACGGATATTTATAAATAAATAAAAAACACTCAAATGTATGATCAAGTAGGTATATTATTCTTTATTCAATTAATAATTATGTTATTTTGAGATGTCACATGCAGTTTATCGGAGACAATAGATGCAATGGACGAAGGGGTGCAGAATGTGGTGATACCAATATCCGATGAGAATAGGTGGAAGAAAAGGGAGAATGAGATTTTAGACTCTAGTATTTTGCACAATGGCAAACATGCATATTGTTGGCTTAGTCAAGAGGATGTAATGCGCTACCTCCTTAACTCAATTGGGACATTTTCAGATACTCCTGCAGAATCCATCGATAAACTCAACATTATAGACACACAAAACCTATATTTTCTTTACTTTGATGACCCTGCATCCTCAGCTTTGGTGCTTCTCACTGCTTCCATTGTCCACCAATCCTCTGTTGCAGTCGTTGATCCGAATGGCAAGCTCATTGGAGAAATCTCACCCTTTATGTTGAACTCTTGTGATGAAATTGTTGCCCCTGCAATGGCAACTCTCTCAGCTGGTGATCTCTTAGCTTACATCGACTGCGGTAGACCACCGGAGGATTTAGTTCAGCTGGTAAAGGAGAGGCTGCATGAGCAGAATCTCGACGCGGCTGTGGAGTTACTTGGGGAGGGATCAGAGCTTTCATCATGGTCTTCGTTTTCCTCGACTTCATCCGAGGAAGATGTTTGCTCATTAGGGAAGAATTGGAAACTTGGAGGACACTCTTCAAGGATTGTGAGAAGGTCAGAGGCTATTGTTTGTTACCCTTGGAGCTCTTTGGTTGCTGTAATGATTCAAGCACTTTCACATCGTGTAAGTTATGTATGGGTTGTACAAGAAGATGGAACCTTGTATGGGATTGTTACTTTTCAAAGTATGTTGAAAATTTTCAGAGAACACTTGAAATCAATGTCCTAACACACACATGTGTGAGTGTAGCACTAAATAACAATTCTTAGGTTGCTATCTCATCTATTTTTGTTGAGGAATCAGATGTGATGTATGTAGGTAAAATAGATATTCTGCCTACATGAGCAGATTTGTTTTTTGTTCTCAAATGGGTAAAGAATCCAATTTTCTTTTTTCTATTTGATTATGTGCAGCATTCGTGCACAATATCTACCTATTGTCTAGGAATGTGACTTTTTGTTTTTATGCTTTGTGGGAGAGAGATAATGTGGATGATTTACTTTTTTGTTACTTTGTTTTTAATAAATAATTTATTTATATTGATTTTTTTTTTTGACTTATTAGAATGTGAAAAAGTTGAGGTAGATTGCTTTAGAAATACGACACTGTTAATTACTTGCGCTTAAACTTATCATTTTTACTTATATGAATTCAAAACAAATAATATTCAGAAAAGGATTTTCCCCATCTTTGGAGTGTGTACTGTATATGATAAGAGAAGTTATATTTTGACAAAAATTTGCATCAAATTTTGACAACAATTTACATTGTTAGCACACTTTAATCATTTACTTTACACATTTTCTTTATTGACTGAATTTTAAGTTTGAAGTGTAGGCAACTCAACCCTTAAGTATTAAATATGTTAAGTCGAATGTCGTGATTGGGGTTTGAAGTCTGACTGTTCTACTCGTGTATGGGAATTTTAATGGTTATTCATCCTTTCGTCCATCTAAAAAAAGACAATATTTAAGCATTAAACAACAAGCAACAACATGTACAATTTTAAAAGTATTACTCCCTCTGTCCCGCAATAGTTGACACATTTGAAAATCTGAAATTTTGACCTAACTTACTTTGACCATATTTTTCTACTAATACTCAAAGATAAATAGTATCATATAAGATGTCGTTAGATTCGTCTCGATTAGTATTTTTAAAATATCAAATTTTCATAATTTTTTCTGATATATTATTCAAGATATTTAAACTCAAAATTATGCATTGATATGCATATTATAATCAATTGGGTCAAGTATTATGGGATGAAGGGAGTATTAACTTGCAGTTTGAATTAAGAGTTTGTGATAACTAAAACTCAATTCAATCCATTTAAAATTTATATTTGTTGTATTGTTTTCATTATTTTTCGGTTTTTTTATTCTTTTTCAGTTTTCAATTTGTTTTTATAATTTCACATTTCGCCTTCCTAAATTTATCGGAAGCAAACTTTTGTTTCCGTTAATGTATTTTTTATGGATTTGAGCGTATAGAGGGTGAATTGGATGTGAATACCTATGTTTGGGGACAATTGCTTTTATCCCATTTGATTTTACTCATTTACGTCCAACGTAAATTAATTCACGCTGAAAAATATACATAGATAAGTTAACTCACGTTGAAAATACATCTGACCTGTGTGAGTTAACTCACGCTCCGCTTTTTTACGTGAAGCTGCACAATTAAATGGGAGAAGAGCAATTCTCTCGTTTGGGCAATGTATGGATTATGTATTTTTGCCAACTTTAGCTAGTCTTTTTTAAGAGTTGTACAAATACGGTCCTAGTGTTAATTTTCTCTCACTATACCCTGTAATGTTTCATTTTTATGAAAATGTTTGTGGCTTAGTGATGAATTTGAGATTTAAATCATTTCAAAATAAAAAAAAGATGGTAGTGTTTGAAGAGATGTGATGATTTAAAAAATCTGAGGATTGAAAAGTTGCATGACCTAAACTAAGGAACAAAAAGGTAATCAAACCTATAAATATAAAATGTCTATGCTAGGTAAGTGGTTGATTGTTGGCTGTTGCGGCAACGAAATCATGGGAGCTATTTTACTTTATTTCAGGTATACAATCATTCACATGTATTTAGTACTAATGTTTGTTGTTTTGCAGATGCAAACAAGAGAAATCGAGGAGGAGACTCATCAATCAATTTCATCATGAACACCAAATCTAAATTTGAGGAAAAAGAGAAAATAGTGGATCTGAATGACATTTATGAGTCATTTGCCTTAAATATAGTAATGACTACTTTGTGGTCCCAATTATATAAAGTCGAGCTGGATTAATCTTAAAAAATAATTTTAGCTAATTAGGTTTGAAAATTAATCCCAAAATTCATCTTAAAGTTCTTAAAATTTTGATGATGGATGTGTAGATCCTATAGGATTAATCTTAAGACTATTTGAATTACTCAATCCATCCGTTTTAAATTAAGTGATCTATTTGTTTATTTTACATGTATCGTGATGTAAGTAGTATTAAATAGATGATACAATTAATTATTTTTTTTAAAAAAAGTTATTAATGTTATATTGAAAATTGAGTAGGTAAGTTATTTTGGGATTTTTTTTGCATAGTGATTAATAGTTTATTTGTTCCCTTATACTTGTGAGAAATTCCATGTCCAACTTCAACCGCGTGCTTGATGTGTGCCATCTTTTACACATGATCTCAGTCTTTAACCTTATGTGTGAACAACTTGCAATCACGTGCACATCGAGTTTATGTGTCTCATTCGTCGCATGCACGAATAAAGATTTTGTGCACGCAATGTCATCATATTTTAAATTGGCAAGTTGTACTATCATATGTGCGAATTGTACAACCACACACTTGTAGCCCTTTGAGCTTTGATCATAACCAATAAAGATGAATTTCTCACTCTTGTCGTCAAGTTTGATTCTTTTCTCATATGAGTTATGACCAAGTGTTGCACCCCCAAAGACAAGTGTGAGATATCAGGTTTTCTTCAAATCCTTGCATCTTGTGATGTCTTTCCCCCACACACTTCATATTGAAGATCAATTAAATAGGTAGATTGAATGAGCCACAACTTTTTTCCAAAACTCTTTTGGTAGCATCTTACTTTTAGCATGCTCCCAGACATATCTAAAGTTCTATTTTTCCTTTCCGTCCCACATTTTGTTGGAGGTTTTTTTGGAACTTTTAGTGTACGCCTAATTACATTTTCTTCACAAAAATCTTGAAATTCATTATAAATGAGATCCCTTTTCCTATAACTATGATCTATACATCACTTTTTTTTCTCGACTACAATTTTGAACTTTCTTGAAGGTAGTAAGTACTTCTGATTTGCTTCAAGAAAGATACTCGTGTTTTTCTTGAAAAATCATTTATAAAAAGAAGGAAATAAGTGTTTTTACGTGGTGAACTTGGCTTGACTGGCCCACAAACGTCAACATGTATAAGCTCGAGCAGCTTTCTTGACGCTTGAGCCTGAATTCTTATCAAAACTCAAATTTAAATGCTTTACAATATGTTTGACCTAAATTTTACTTTTTAAAATTTTATTACATGTCTTTTATTAAGTTGATGTTTCTCAAACTTCAATGAATTATGTTTCTTATAATCTACACTTTTTATAAAAGAGTGTGGCATGAATGGTCTCTTTAACATTCATTTTTTTAATTTCCTTTATCACACTTGTTTATCATAAAAGTTATTTAAAAATAGTTATTGAGAGAAAAATAGGAAAACGGTGTTGAGTGCTTAGTGCCGAAAGCCATCAAGACCTACAAACAAGGCAAAGTGGATAAGACTGTCCTCACATATTCATCCACGAACTCCCTCAACTAACGAAACACACAATTAAGTAGCTTAATCAAAATTAAATAAATATCACAACGCCACGTGTCCACTAAATAGCTTTTAAATTTTCCTTGAAGAACAAAATAGGAGCCTTAACCAGTAGCTACTGTTACACCTAGAGAGAGAAAAAGAGAGACAAAGAAACTATGAAACTTGTTGTTGTTGGATTTTGATTGAGAAAAAAAAACAGTTTTCGAGGAAACATGTACATAAGTGGTGGTTCTTCTTCCATGGGAAGGTCTTTTAAGGAATCTCTTAAACTGCTT
>Ga0209282_1001971_pt1 | contig 11606 bp, 8 predicted proteins | sample Mtrugardesep15_FD_187529 | JGI IMG/M metagenome (GOLD analysis project Ga0209282, IMG submission 187529) | Root nodule microbial communities of legume samples collected from California, USA - M. trunc garden sep15 (SPAdes) (version 2) | ecosystem: Host-associated > Plants > Roots > Nodule...
CGAGCAGGCGATGCATCAGGTCGGGGCGGCTATAGAGCATGCTCTTCACGAGCCGGTAGTCGCTCGAGCCCGCACCTTCCACCATGTAGCAGGCGAGCGTCCAGGGGCTGCCCGAGAAGCCGATCAGCGGCACCCGGCCATCGAGCGCCTTGCGGATCGACGCCACGGCGTCGAATACGTAGCGCAGCTTGGCCATGTCGGGCACCTCGAGTGCCGCAACGGCTGCTTCGCCCTGCACCGGCCGCGCAAAGCGCGGGCCTTCGCCGGCCTCGAAGGACAGGCCCAGGCCCATGGCGTCGGGCACGGTGAGGATGTCCGAAAACAGGATGGCCGCATCGAGCGGATAGCGCGCGAGCGGCTGCAGCGTGACCTCGGTCGCGTAGTCGACGTTGGTCGCCAGCCCCATGAAGCTGCCGGCCTTGGCACGGGTGGCCACGTACTCGGGCAGGTAGCGCCCGGCCTGGCGCATGAGCCAGACGGGCGTGTGGTCTGTGGCCTGGCGCCAGCAGGCCCGCAGGAAAGTGTCGTTTTGCAATGGGGCGAAAGGCATGGCCCGATTGTCGCAGGGGGACTGTGCTTTCTTTTCGAGTGCTGCTGTTCAGGGCGCGTGCACAGGCCACCGGGTGCTCCCCTCCGCGAATGTCCCCCGCCTTCGGCTCCTCCTTTATTTCGCTGCGGGGAGCACCCGGCGCCCTGTGCACTGGGGCGCGCTGCTGGTGTATCGCTGATCAACGACTGCGCTGAATCACGCACCCGCTGGCGGGGTGCCTTGCGCAGCGAAATAAAGGAGGAGGCCGAAGGCCGGGGGACATTCGCGGAGAAAGGTACCCCGTCGGCGGGTGCGCGCCCTGAATGACCCGCAAAGCTACGAATATGAGAACGAATCATCTAGTGCCCCAGATAAACGTCGATGACCTTCGGATCTGCCTGCACCTTCTCCATCGGCCCCTCGGCCAGGATCTTTCCCTGGTGCATCACGGTCACTTTGTGCGCAATCTGCTTCACAAAAGCCATGTCGTGCTCGATGACGATCACCGCGCGGTTCTGACAGATGCGCTTGAGCAGGTCGGCCGTGAGTTCGCGCTCTCGCGCACTCATGCCTGCGATGGGCTCGTCGAGCATCAGCAGCTCGGGCTCCTGCATCAGCAGCATGCCGATCTCCAGCCACTGCTTCTGTCCGTGGCTCAGAAGGCCAGCCTCGGTGCGCAGCTTGTCGGCCAGGCCGATGTCTTCGGCAACTGCTTGCACCTTGGCCTTGACCTCGTCGTCGCACTTGAAGGCCAGCGCACCGAGCACCGAACGCCCTTTGGGAAAAGACACCTCCAGGTTCTGGAACACGCTGAGGTTTTCGTAGATCGATGGTGTCTGGAACTTGCGCCCGATGCCAAGGCGAACACGCTTGTGCTCGGCCATCTTCGTGAGTTCGGTGTTCTTGAACTTGATGCTGCCGCCGCTCGCGCGCGTCTTGCCGCAGATCAGGTCCAGCAGCGTGGTCTTGCCGGCGCCGTTGGGGCCGATGATCACGCGCAGCTCGTTCTTGTCGATGTAGAGCGTGAGGTCGTCGATGGCCTTGAAACCGTCGAAAGACACGGTGAGGTCTTCCACCGCAAGGGCGAAGTCGGTGTTACTCATGAGGGGTGACTCCGGGTTCAGGCGCGCTGGCTGCCGATGCCTTCGGGCAACTGCGGTTCGGGCAAAGGCGTGGGAGCAAGGGAAACCGGTGCGGGCGGCGGGCTCATCATCATGGGTGCGGGAGGCTGCACCGCAGCCTCCCGCAGCGCCTTGCGGCGGTCCGTCCACCAAGGCTTGATCTTCTCGCCCCACAGGCCTGCGAGCCCCATCGGAAACGCCATGGTCACGCCGATGAAAAGCCCCGCCATCAGGAACAGCCACAGGTCCGGAAAGCTCTCCGAAAAAAGCGTCTTGCCCGCATTCACCAAGAGCGCGCCGTACACCGCACCCACCAGGCTCATGCGCCCCCCCACGGCGCAGAAGATCACCATCTCGATCGACGGCACGATGCCCACGAAGCTCGGGGACATGAAGCCCACCTGCAGCGCGAACATCGCACCGCCAATGCCCGAGAGACCGGCCGCAAGGCAGAAGATGAAGACCTTGAAGTTCGACACGTCGTAGCCCGAGAAGCGCACGCGGTCTTCCTTGTCGCGCATGGCGAGCAGCAGCGTGCCGAGCTTGCTGGTCTGGATCCAGCGGCACAGCACGATGCTGGCGACCAGCAGGCCGACGCAGACGTAGTAGAGAACGTACTTGGCACTGTCGGTGCGTGTGTCCCAGCCCAGCATCGTCTTCAGGTCTGTCATGCCGTTGACGCCGCCCGTGTAGCCCTGCTGCCCGATGATAAGCACGGTGCAGATCAGCGCCACGGCTTGCGTGATGATCGCAAAGTACACGCCGCCCACGCGGCGCTTGAACATCGCAAAGCTCACGAGCCAAGCCAGCGCCATCGGCGCCAGCACCACCAGCATGAGGCTCAGCGGTAGGCTCTTGAACGGCAGCCACAGCATGGGCAGCTCGGTGATCTGGTTCCAGTCCATGAAGTCCGGAATGCCGGGCGTCGACTGGATCTTGGTCGTGATCGGGTCGGAGGCTTCGAGCTTGAGGAACATCGCCATTGCATAGCCGCCGATGCCGAAGAAAACGCCCTGTCCCAGACTCAGGACGCCGCCGTAGCCCCACACCATCACGAGGCCCACGGCCACGAAGGCGTAGGTGAGGTACTTGCCCACCAGGTTGAGCCGAAAGATGTCGAGCGACAGCGGCAGCACGACCGCGAGCAGCAGCACCAGCAGCAGCAGGCTTCCGAGCTGATACCGCAGGATCGAGGCCTTGATGAAGTTCATCATCGGAACGTTCTCCAGGAAGAATTCGGGTTCATCAACGGCGGACCTTGACTGCAAACAGGCCTTGGGGACGCATCATCAGGATCAGCACGATCAGCGAGAGCGTCAGCACCTTGGCCATCGAGCCGGTCATGAAGAACTCCGAGATCGACTGCGTCTGCGCAATGCCGAAGGCCGAGACCACCGTGCCCAACAGGCTGGCCGCACCGCCGAAGGTGACGACGAGAAAGGCATCGACGATGTAGAGCGAGCCCGAGGTCGGCCCTGTCGAGCCAATGGTGGTGAAGGCGGCGCCCGCCATGCCGGCGATGCCGCAGCCGATCGCAAAGGTCAGCCGGTCGGTCTTCATGGTGTCGATGCCGGTCGCGTTGGCCATGGTGCGGTTGGCCACGGTGGCGCGCACGCGCAGGCCCCAGCGGCTCTTGTGCAGTGCGACCAGCACGCTGCCGGTGACCAGCGCCGTGAGCGCGAGCACGAACAGGCCGTTGATCGGGATGTCGAGCCCTTCATGCGGCGTCCATGAACCCATGAGCCACTCGGGCAGCGTGGGGCTCACTTCCTTCGGGCCGATGAAGGTACGGAAGATCTGCTGCAGCCCCAGGCTCACGCCCCAGGTGGCCAGCAGCGTGTCAAGCGGCCGCTTGTACAGATGCCTGATGAGCACCCACTCCACGATCCAGCCGACGATGAAGGCAAAGACGAAGGCAAGGCCGATCGCGATCGGAAAGTAGTACGGCATGAACGCGGGCGCCAGGCTTTCGGTGACGCGCGCGGCCAGGTAGATCGAGTAGGCGCCGATGGTCATGAACTCGCCATGCGCCATGTTGATCACGCCCATCTGGCCGAAGATGATCGCTAGCCCCAGGCCCATGAGCAGCAGCACCGCGAAGAGGCTCAGCCCCGCGAAGCCCTGCATGAGGCCGATGTTCATCATGTCCGACAGAGTCATGGCGGGAAGTCCGGAGTGTTGGATTGGCTCCCTCTCCCGCGCGCGGGAGAGGGTTGGGGTGAGGGCCGGCGGCCCGCTTACTGGTACCCCTTCGGAAACGGATCCGGCTTGATCAGCTCGCTCGACTCCGCCACCACCTTGAACGTTCCATCCAGCTGCCCCTGCCCGATGCGCGCCTTGCTCCACAAGTGGTGATTCGCATCCAGCTTCACGTAGCCTTCAGGCGCGGTCTTCAGCTCGATGCCCGGCGATCCGGCCACCACCTTGTCCACATCGAAGCTGCCGGCCTTCTCGACGGCAGCCTTCCAGAGCCACGGGCCGAGGTAGCCCGCCTGCGTGACGTCGCCGATCACCGCGTCCTTGCCGTACTTGCCCTTGAAGGCTTCGACGAACTTCTTGTTGTTCGCGTTGTCCAGCGACTGGAAGTACTTCATCGACGAATAGAAGCCCGCAAAGTTTTCGCCGCCCACGCCGGTCATCTCGTCCTCGGTCACGGCCAGCGTCAGCAAGAACTGCTTGTCGCCCGTGATGCCCGCGGCCTTGAGCTGCTTGTAGAACGCCACGTTCGAGCCGCCCACCACCGCCGCAAAGATGCAGTCGGGCTTGGCGACCTTGATCTTGTTGATCAGCGAGTTGAAGTTGGTGTGGCCCAGCGGGTAGTACTCCTCGCCCTTGACCGAACCCTTCTGGAAGTTCTCGATGTGCTTGCGCGCGATCTTCATCGATGTGCGCGGCCAGATGTAGTCAGAGCCGACGAGGAAGAAGGTCTTGGCCTTCTTCTCCTTCGCGCCCCAGTCCAGGCCCCAGATGATCTGCTGTGTGGCCTCCTGGCCGGTGTAGATCACGTTCTTGCTCTGCTCCAGGCCTTCGTAGAAGGTCGGGTAGTACAAGAGGCCGTTCTCCTTCTCGAACACCGGCAGCACGGCCTTGCGCGAGGCGCTGGTCCAGCAACCGAACACTGCGGCGCAGTGGTCGTTGACCAACAGCTTCTTCGATTTCTCAGCGAAGGTCGGCCAGTCGGAGGCGCCGTCTTCCTTGATCACCTTGATCTTGCGGCCGAGGATGCCGCCCATCGCATTGATCTGGTCGATGGCGAGCTGCTCGGCCTGGATCGAGCCGGTTTCCGAAATGGCCATGGTGCCGGAGGACGAGTGCAGCTGGCCCACCGTTACCTCGGTGTCGGTGACCGCGAGCTTGGTGGTGTTGACCTTGGCGGTGGGGAACTGCGACTGGCCGAAGCTCAGGCCGGAGAGGCCCATCACGGGCAGCGCGGCGGCCCCCTGCAGCAACCGTCGGCGGCGCAATGCCAGGGCGTCGAAGGAAGGATCGGAATCACGCGACATCAGGAACTCCAGGCAGGTTGAAGAAAAGAAAACATGGGTTTGCCGCGCACCATCGCTGTGCATCGGACGGTGCCCCGAGCACCATGGCTGGTACTTTAGAAATCACTTGCTGTGCCGCGAATACGTCATTCAACGTAGCGGCCAGCGGCGCGGCTGCAGCCAGACTCGCAAGCCGTGCACACGCGGCAACAGGTGCCGATCGAGCAGGGAGCGCTTCTTGCTCTGTTGCCTTCCATGCCGCCGCCCTCGCCTCCGTCGCAAGAGTCCACCATGTCCTCCGTCACCGGCCAGAAGATCTTTCGCATCCGCCGCGACTACAACGCATGGGTCGCAAACGAAACGCTGGAGGACTACGCGCTGCGCTACACGCCGCGAAGCTTTCGCAAGTGGTCGGAGTTCCGCGTCGCCAACGCGGCCTTCGGCGCCACCTCGTTCCTGGCGCTGGAGGCCATTGGCGGCGCCATTGCGCTGAACTACGGCTTCTCGAATGCGCTGTGGGCCATCCTGGTGGTCGGGCTCATCACGTTCCTCACGGGCCTGCCAATTTCCTACTACGCGGCAAAGCACGGCGTGGACATGGACCTGCTCACGCGCGGCGCGGGCTTCGGCTACCTGGGCTCCACGCTCACCTCGCTGATCTACGCGAGCTTTACCTTCATCTTCTTCGCGCTCGAGGCGGCCATCCTCGCGCTGGCGCTACAGCTGTACCTCGACTGGCCGCTGCCGCTGCTCTACCTGCTGTCGTCGATCGTGATCGTGCCGCTGGTGATGCGCGGCATCACGCTCATATCGGGCCTGCAGCTGTGGACGCAGCCGATCTGGATCGTGCTTTTCATCTGTCCATTCATTGCAGTGCTGGTGAAGAAGCCCGAGCTGTACGCCGACTTCACCGGCCTCGCGGGCCGCACCTCTGGCAGCAGCAGCTTCGATCCGCTGATGTTCGGCGCCGCCGCCACGGTGGCGTTCTCGCTGGTGGTGCAGATCGGCGAACAGGTCGACTACCTGCGCTTCCTGCCCGAGAAGACCGCCGCCAACCGCGGCCGATGGTGGGCTGCGGTGCTGGTGGCGGGGCCGGGCTGGATCGTGCCGGGCATGCTCAAGATGATGGGCGGCGCCTTCCTGGCGTTTCTGGCGCTGCAGCACGAGATTCCGGGCAAGCACGCGATCGAGCCCACGCTGATGTACCTCACGGGCTTTTCATACGTGCTGCGCGATCCGGCCTGGGTGTTGGCAATCACCACCCTCTTCGTGGTGGTGTCGCAGATGAAGATCAACCTCACCAACGCCTATGCGGGCTCGCTGGCGTGGTCGAACTTCTTCGCGCGGCTCACGCACAGCCACCCCGGGCGCGTGGTGTGGCTGGTGTTCAACGTGGTCATCGCCATTTTGCTGATGACGCTGGGTGTGTTCGCGGCGCTCGAACACGTGCTGGGCTTCTACAGCAACATCGCCATTGCATGGGTCGGCGCGCTGGTGGCGGACCTGGTCATCAACAAGCCGCTGCGCTGGAGCCCGCGCACCATCGAGTTCAAGCGCGCGCACCTGTACGACATCAACCCGGTCGGCCTGGGTGCGATGCTGGTGGCGGCCGCGCTGGCCATGCTGGCCTACTCCGGCGTGCTGGGCCAATGGGCGCGGGCGTTCTCTCCGTTCATCGCGCTCGTTACCGCGCTGGTTGTGTCGCCGCTTCTGGCATGGCGCACGCGCGGGCGCTACTACCTGGCGCGCACCGACATCCAGCGCTGGACGCCTGGGCAGTTGGTCAAGTGCTCGGTATGCGACAACAGCTTCGAATCGGAAGACATGGCGCATTGCCCGGCCTACAGCGCAGCGATCTGCTCGCTGTGCTGCACATTGGAGTCGCGCTGCCACGACCGCTGCAAGTCCGACTCGCGCGCCGCCGAGCAGATGAGCGGGTGGCTCAAGGCGCTGCTGCCGCCCGCACTTTCCGTCCGACTCAATTTTCGCGTAGCGCACTACCTGATGGTGGCCGCCTCCCTCGTGGCGCTCCTGGCCACGGTGATGGGCGTGGTGTATGCGCAGGAGGCCATCGTGGGTTCGGACCTCTTCGACCCGGCGCTTCGCAGCGCGTTTCTCAAGGTCTTTGCGCTGCTCTCTCTGGTGGCTGCCGTGGCGGCATGGTGGATCGTGCTTGGCAGCGAAAGCCGCCAGATGGCGCAAGAAGAATCAAACCGCCACAACCACCTGCTTACCGTGGAGATCGAGGCACATCAGCGCACCGACGCCGCCCTGCAGACCGCGAAGGAAGCCGCCGAGACCGCCAACCAGGCCAAGACCCGCTATGTGGCCGGCATGACGCACGAACTGCGCACGCCGCTCAACAGCATCCTCGGCTACTCGCAGATACTGCTCAAAGGCGAGGCCGCGGCGCCGCCGCGCGAGGCGGTGCAGACCATCCAGCGCAGTGGAGAGCACATGCTGGGCCTCATCGACGGGCTGCTCGACCTGGCGCGCATCGAGGCCGGCCGTTTGCAGCTGGAGCCCGCGCCGCTCGCGCTGCCCGCCTTTCTCGATGAGCTGGTGCACATGGTGCGGCCACAGGCCGAGAGCAAGGGCCTCGCCTTCGTTTATACCCACAGCGGGCGGTTGCCGCCGTGGGTGCATGCGGACGCCAAGCGGCTGCGCCAGATCCTCATCAACCTGCTGGCCAATGCCGTGCGATTCACCGACAGCGGAACGGTCACGCTGCACGTGGATGCGCGCCGCGAGGTGCTTCGCTTCGACGTGGTCGACACCGGCATCGGCGTGGCGCCGCAGGACCACCAGCGCATCTTCCTTCCGTTCGAGCGCGGGGCAGCGGGGCGCCGGCGGGGCGAGCCCGGCACGGGCCTTGGCCTCACCATCACCGGCCTTCTCACGTCACTGATGGGCGGCGAGCTGCGGATGGCGGACACCTCGCCCGCCGGCAGCACATTCAGTGTGCGGGTGTACCTGCGCGCAGTGGCCGATCCGGGCCCGCAGGCGCAGGCCGGGGTGCTGCGCCGGGCGGTATCGGGCTACATAGGGGCGCGCCGCACGCTGCTGGTGGTCGACGACCAGCCGGTGCAGCGCCAGATGCTGGCCGGCATGCTCGCACCGCTGGGCTTCGAGGTGCGCGAGGCCGCGAGCGGCACCGAGTGCCTCGACAGCCTGCGCGAAAACCTGCCCTCCGCCATCTTGCTGGACCTCACCATGGACGACATGGACGGCTGGCAGACGGCGGCGCTGGTGCGCGCCTCGGGTTTCGACCGCATCCCGATCATCATCGTCTCGGCCAACATGTTCGAGAACCAGAGCGAGCTGCTGCGCGCGGCGGGCTGCCAGGCCTTCGTGGGCAAGCCGGTCATCGAGTCGCAGCTTATCGCCACGCTGGAGCGGCACCTCGGGCTCGAATGGCTGGCGTTGAATGACCCGATGCCCGCCGCGGTCGATGTCGCGCCGCGTCCGCAGCAGCTGGCGCTGTCCGAGGACGACCGCGCCGAACTGATGCGCCTGGCGCAGATGGGCCACGTACGCGGACTGCACCAGGTGCTCGACCGCCTGGCCGCTGCCTCGCCGCCGGCGGCGGTCACCTGCACGTGGCTGCGCGGCATGGTCAGCCGCTTCGATCTCGACAATCTCCGCAAGGCACTCGCAGAAGAAGATGCAGACACTCTCGCCCCCCGATGAAATCGAACGTCCTGTGGTGCTGGTGGTGGACGACGCCCCCAGCAGCCTGGGCATGCTGTGCGACACGCTCGAAGCCAGCGGCTACACCGTGCTGGTGGCCGCCGACGGCGAGGCCGCGCTGCAGCGCCTCGAACTGGTGGTGCCCGACGCCATCCTGCTCGACGGCATGATGCCCGGCCTCTCGGGCTTCGAGACCTGCAGGCGCATCAAGGCCGATGCGGCGCTCGCACACATTCCGGTGCTGTTCATGACCGGGCTCTCGGAAACCGCGCACGTGGTCGAGGGCTTCGCGTGCGGCGGCGTCGACTACGTGGTGAAGCCGATCCGCGCGCAAGAGGTGCTGGCACGGCTGCACACCCATACCCGCAATGCACGCATCACACGCATGGCGCGAGACGCCGTCGACGTGGCGGGCATGGGCGTGGTGTTCGTCGACGCGCAGGGACGGATCGCGTGGCGTTCACCGCAAGCCGCGCTGTGGCTGCAGGCGCTCGACGCGCCCTCGGCTGCGGGCCTGCTGCCCACGTCGCTCGAACCGGCGCTGGCGTCCGGCGCGGCCCTTGCGCTGGTCACGGCGGCGGGCACGCGGCTGTCGGTGCGCAACCTGGGTGCTGCCGCGCTCGGTGAAACCATGCTGCTCTTCGGCACCCAGCGCGATGGCACCGGCGGCTCTTCTTCTGCCGCGCGCCTTGCCGATGCAGCGCTCACGCCGCGCGAGACCGAGGTGCTTTCGTGGCTTGCCAAGGGCAAGACCAACCGCGACATCGGCGAGATCCTCGGCACCAGCCCACGCACCGTGAACAAGCACCTCGAGCACATCTTCGAGAAACTTGGCGTTGAAACGCGCGCGGCCGCGGCGGCGCTGGCAAGCGGGCAATTGGCCTGAGCAAAAAAAACCGGCAGGCGCCGCTACCGCCGCGCCGGCCTTTGCGCGCCGTTGGCTACCTCTTGGTTGCCGGTGTCGCAGGCACCGCAGGCGTCGTCGTGGTGCTGCCCGACTTGGATGCCGGCACCGCCGGCGTGGCGGGCGTCGCGGACATCGTCGATGACGTGGACGAAGAAGACTGCGCCGACGGTGTTGCCGGCGTTGCGGGCGTGGCCGGTGTCGTGGGCGATGTGGCGGTGCCCGGTGTTGCGGGCGTTGCGGGCGTTGCGGGAGTCGCAGGCGTCGCCGCATTGGCCGAGGCATTGGACCCGCTGGTCGCACCCGCGCCGTTGCCGTTCGCGCCCGCGGCCGCGCCTACGCCGGCACTGCCGCCCCCGCTGCCTCCGCCGCCACCGGAACCTCCGCCACCACCCCCTCCCCCGCCGCCGCCCGCGGCCAGGGCAAGCGGTGCAACGGCGGCGCCCATGAGGAGCGCCACCAGGGCCGGCGCCATGCGTTGTTTCAGCTTCATCGAATTCTCCTTGCTGATGTTTCGATGGAACCCAAGCTAGGGGAGGCTCGGTGCCGGCCTTGTAGTCAAAAGCCCTCATGGGAGGCCGGTCGAGTCGCGCGGCCGCTCCCGCTATGCAATCGATAGCTGCACAAGCATTCGCCCCGCCATCGGAAAAAGAACCCTATGCCGCGGTCCATTTCGCCCAGGCACCGCGGGGCCATGCGCCGCTTGCCAAGGTGACCCCGATTAATGCGCTGGCAATGGCCAAGAGATCGACGCAGGTGACAGGTTCCGCCAGCCACCACCATCCGCCTCCAGCAGAAAAGACCGGTACTAGCCCGCCGAAGGCTGACGCCTGCGGACCGCCAAGACGTGAGACGGCAATGCTGAAGATCCACAGCCCGAGCAAACCCGCAATCACACCTTGCATCAGCGCCTGCCACAACACCTCGTGCACGAGCGCGGCGAGGAGACCCGTCTGCCCGCGCCACAGCAACCACGGAATGAGCAGGATCGCGGACCATGCGTTGACGATGGCCGCGCCTTGCCACCCGCTGAGTCCGGTGCGCCTGAACGATAGCGTGAACCCGGCCCATAGCGCGGCTGCCAGAAGAAAGAGCAGATCGCCTCGCCACGCGCCGGCGTCGAAACCGCGAAAGCTTGCGCCCCCCAGGACCGCCATGCCTACCGCGAGGAACAGCATCCCCCACACACGCTGCCGGTCCGGACAATCTTTCCAGAGCATCCATGCCAATCCGGCAGCAAAGAGCGGGGAGGCAGCCGCCATGAAAACGCCCATGTGCGCGGAAGGGGCGAACTTCGTTCCGGTCATTGCGACGAGCCCGAACGGTAGCCCCGCGCCAAAAATCATCCCCAACAGCCAGCGAAGCGGCACCCCGGGAGGCAAGAGCCCCACGCGAAGCCACACGGGAGCGAGGACGATGGCGGGTATGACATAGCGCAGGATGGCCAGGTCCGACGGCTCAAGCATGGTAGTCGTCGACTGGCGCGTGGCAACCTGCCACGCCGCCCCGATGAGCGCGGAGGCTACGCCGGCAGCGAGACCGGTTGAAAGGCGAGATTTAACCAACTGCACGCTCCGTTGAACGCGAAGCATGCAGTGTTCGATCAATGCGGGCAGCGCGCTTCCAGATTCGTGCGCATCTGGCTCGGGGCGACTCCGAAGGCGCGCCTGAATGCCACCGTGAAGTGCGCGTGGCTGGCAAAGCCCAGGTCAATGGCAAGCGCGCTGATGCTGCGCTCGCCCTCGCGCAGGCGATCGAGCGCGAGGGTCATCCGCAGCTGATTCCGAAAACCATGCAAGCTCATTCCCGTGTGCGTGCGGAACCGGCGCGCCAGATGAAAAGCCGAGCAATGCACCGCCCGTGCAACGCCATCGAGCGTG
>Ga0209282_1001973_pt1 | contig 11604 bp, 16 predicted proteins | sample Mtrugardesep15_FD_187529 | JGI IMG/M metagenome (GOLD analysis project Ga0209282, IMG submission 187529) | Root nodule microbial communities of legume samples collected from California, USA - M. trunc garden sep15 (SPAdes) (version 2) | ecosystem: Host-associated > Plants > Roots > Nodule...
CATTTGCATGCTGATGCTCATGATTAACTAAAAACGCAAAAAAAAAAAAATCCAAACTTAATTCCACACCAATAATAATTGATAACTATCACTTACCAGTCGACCAGGGACAAGAAAATAAAGAATCATTTCAGGTCTAATTATTTGTGACATCATCTTCTTCTCAAGCTGAGCCAAGTCCAATTTCAGCTTATGATATTCTGATACTTCAGCCTACACAATAATGAATAATAACAAATAGTAAATCAAATATCAATATATAAAAAACCACAGAAAATATAATTAACAAAACAGATGGCCCAGGAATAAAGACTACCTCCCCAGCAGCATCAAGCAAGGCTACTTCCTGCTCCAGCATAGACACCCTCTTTCCCACATCAGGTAAGGTCTGAGTTGGGTAACGAGTACACAAGTTAAACATCACAGTGCACCAAATACAAATCAGGTTTTGAAGGAAATGGTTGGGTACAAACCTTTTCATATTGAAATTGATGAAATGAATTTCTTATCACGTGTTCGGCAGTGAACTGGCCTTCTGCACGGCTCATCAAATTTAAAATTGAATAGTAGCTAAGCCTGAATGTACTAACTAAAGGAGCAGGTTTACCCAGAACCATGTCTTTGAGGTTATTCATTTCCATCTGTGAAAAATAATCAGATAATAATAATTGAGCTTATTATTGCAAAATCAATTAGTTTTAGTTTCCCATCCAAAGTCAAACAGGGGACTTTTTTTTTATCAAGAGTCAAACAAGAGACTTTGACGTACCAATGTAACTAAGAATAGAATGTCTACACAATATAAAGCAGCTAACTTTTACAGCCATACCGCGTGAAAAAAGGAACTGCCAAGAAAGCCAACAAGATTTATATATAAAGTATAACAACAACAACAACAAAGCCTTATCCCACTATTGATATAAAAAGTATAAACTACGGAATTTTCAAGCACACAAATAAATGTACAATATTTTATTAAAAAATGCTTTTGAAAGCCTAATTTACAGATTCTGTTCATAAGCATATGAAGGGAAAACAGAACGACAAAAAACAAATAATTACATGCTATAGCTAACCGAGCAGGAAATCTCCTTGTTCTTAGGGTCTATCATAATCTTGAAAGGGTTAAAATACCTTACACAAAACTAACTATTATCATGCTCCATCTCATTTCAATAGAATGACATTAAAACAAAAAATAAGCTATTTAACTTGTCTCTAGTCAGAGATTTTAACTTCAAAATGAAAAGAAATCAAGTTGAACACTTACAAATTCACCACCTTAATCTTAAATTTTGTTTCGAACACTTTTTGCAAGTTGATTCTGAAATAAACTAAATCTTAAATGTATTGAATCATCACCTGATCAACAGTATTCAAAAAGTTAACATTTCCCCATTTGCGTATTCATTCATCAAAGCAAAATGGTATAGCTAATTTTTAAAGGAAATACACTAAATCACATATCAAATCCATTCGTCAAAACAAATATCAAATCGATATTTCTAAATTATCTTGGTAAACTTAAGGAGGGTGACTATTAAAATATACTATTTGGAAAAGGGTCGACAGAAGAAGCATGGATGTGTTATATTTCATTATGCTGCATCGGAGGTACAGAAAACAAAAATGACTAGCAATACACTCACCTGCTCATCAATCATTATGATACAGATCCCACGCTCATCTTTGCCACGACGCCCAGCCCTTCCACTCATCTAAAGGTACATATCATTGATTGTGAGTAAGAATAGTGATACCTCGATAGAATGAATAAGACTTCAATCACCATGACCAAAAAAATAAAGCATCGCTCACCTGTATATATTCACCAGATCCAATATAACGGTGACTATCACCATCCCACTTCTTAACAGCAGTGAATACGACAGTCTTTGCCGGCATATTTAAACCCATTGCAAACTGTAGAAAAGCGCATCTAAGAATCCTTTCAAAAATATATTATCAAGAATTTAAAAAATTTAAAAAAACCAGAAGCTTGATAAAATCTTACTGTCTCAGTAGCAAAGAGGGCTTTTACAAGACCTTCCTGAAAAAGAAGCTCAACCAATTCTTTGATGACAGGAAGAAGGCCTGAATGATGGACAGCAATTCCTCGCTGAAGAAGTGGCAACATCGACTCGATAGCAGGTAAGCTTCGGTCTTCTTCATTCAAACAGAGCATTGCATTCTGAAAAATGTGTTCCACTGTATCCTTTTCCTCTTGGGTATTGAAGTCAAGTTTAGACATAGACATTGCATGCTGCTCACACTCTCTCCTACTGAAGCTAAAGATGATAACAGGTTGGAATTTCCTTTCCATGATCATCTGAAAATTAAGAAATATACCAACTAAAATAAAGAGCAATAAAATAGTGTGGATAAGAAAATCTTCAAAAAGTAGAGAGTAAAAGTGTACACGCACGAACAATAAACATCATCAGTGTAATAAAACTATCCAATTCGTCAACATATGTGCAAAGAACACTCTTTTAAAAATGCCATGAGCTTTACACATTCCTAGACATATGCCTGGTGCCTAATCATATCCAAATGCAACTTCTTATCTGTAGATACTAGATATCCTCAAAAGATCAAGAATTAAACCTCTCTCTAAATCAAATGCACCAAAGTATATCAAACATTGCACATTGCCTAATGCTTTGGCTTTACTTCTACCAAAACAAGATCAAACTGGTTCAAGGACTTGCAACACATTTTTCAATAAGTTATGCATATAAATTCAAGTGTATGCATAGAAATTAAATTGTATAAGTGGAAAAACACTTCAAAAAACCAAGATTACTTAATCAATCAACAAACAAATTTATACTTATAAATTAAAAAATAATATAGCATTATATGTTTTCTTTTATTATTATTATTATTGTTATCGTGTTTATATGTCTGACTTTTTCAAATCAGATTAACAATTATTACTTATTAAAAAAACAAAAAACAAAGCAAATTGTAAAACAGGGTAGAGAGCAAAACAGCATGGTACCAAATATAAATAAGAAAGAAAACAAAACGAAAAAATTGATACGGAAATTTGTAATAAGTTTTGAGGGTTAGAAACTGACAATCGCAGCCGATCATGCGTTCTAAATGTGATATTTGAGGGTTTTTAATGTCAGCATCGTTTTTAAGTAACCGGAACATGGACCCGACCTGTCAACCACAACTCTGCACAACATCAAAAGAATGGGCCGACGTGCACGATTCTACCATTTTTACAACCTTACACGGCAGACCCAGCCGCTCAAACCAATTTGTGAATCTTCCCATGCTGGAACTCAGCAAGACCTACCAAAATAGCAGAATCACACGATCTCACGCGTTCACTCGCTATTTTGACTACCATGGTCTATACCCACCCATTCCTCTCTCCCTTCCAATAATATTTAGTCCTTTACCAAATATGAATGAATCAAGAACTCAATTAACCACCTAAGGTCCATGTACTAAACTAATATTATACTGCTAATTAACTCGTCCAAGGAAAATCTTCTATTTTCATGAATCCTGAATGCAAAGTTTTCAGCTTGAAGAACTGGTGGCAGCTCTCTACCAACACATGTTTGTCTTCTCCGAACAGAGAAGTGGAAAAATTTAGAAATTACCGTATTTTGTACCAGGAAAAAGTTTATCTAATTTTCCTAACACTAATTGATTCCTTACATTCAATATATGCATATGATATTAACAGGTTCAACAAAAGCCAGAGCATATATGCATATGATATTAATGATGGTTTTCAACAAAAGCCAGGGCATGTGAAAGATATATTGACCGAAATACCCAAGTAAAATTCAACCAACAAGCTCTATGAGGACACTACACCATTTATGATATCATTATTTAAGAATCTGCCAATATGTCGCAACAATCTAATATTCAATAAGCTGGTTTTCCATCAAAATAAACAAGATCCTCGACAAAGTAAACCAATAAATAATAAACAAAATTAACGAAAACACAACCACAACCAGTTTCACAAAAAACAATTCTAATTTGATCGATTACTAAGGACATATAGAAGGGCAAAAGTAACAGACCTTAACAATCTTGTATATATCAGAACCACCAGAAGCAGAACCACCTTTTCCAAATCTTCCATTAGATTTACCACCCTTCCCTTCACCGAGTTTCTGCTTAATAAAAGTATCTTCCACCTTAAGAAAATTATCCTCCCTAAACTGTTCATTTTCATCAACAACCAAATACAATCCACTCCCACCAATAGGAAAAACATAATGCTGCAAAGGCGTTGGTCTAAAATCAGTGTATACCACATGACAAGGTTGTTTATGTATATTACAAATCCACTCCGCAAACTCTGTAGCATTTGACATGGTTGCCGAAAGAAAAACCATTTTAATAGCAGGTGGTAAAAAAATAATACTCTCCTCCCAAACAACACCTCTTTCACGATCCTTCATATAATGAATTTCATCAAATATAACCCAAGCAACTTCCTTCAAAATTTCAGAACCACGATACAACATTCCACGAAGAATCTCTGTCGTCATAACAAGACACGTCGCGTTGGGAGAAAGCGTAACATCACCAGTCATCAACCCTACATCTGTAAATTCCTGACTCAATTCTCTATATTTCTGATTACTCAAAGCTTTCAATGGTGAAGTATAAATTACTCTCTGTTTATCTCTAAATGACATTGCAATTGCATATTCTGCAATTGCGGTTTTTCCGGCGGAGGTGTGAGCAGAAACTAAAACAGATTCTTTTCGTTCGAGACACGATATTGATACTTGTTGAAATGGATCAAGTGTGAAAGGATAGGTTTTTGCCATGGTACCATTGTGGAGAGGGTTGGAGAGTGTTCCGTGAAGTGATTCGTCTTTCGTTGAGGTGTAGTTGATTGGAACTGCTACTTCGTGAACGCAGGTGCGTTCTGAACTACGGCTTCTTTTTTGTTGTGATGAAGTGTCGCCGCTGTCGCCGTCGGCGGTGGTTACCGGTTCCGGTTCACTTCGTTTTCCGAGTGTTGCTGATTCCTGCTCCATTGCTGGTTCTTGCTCCATTTTCGTCTGAGATGAAAATTTGAGCGGAAAATGGAGTTCGATTTTGATTGTGAGAGATAAACCCTAGCTTCGTTTCTCTGTGGTTTTGCGGCACGACTTTTTTTTTTTTTGTTGACGGCGTTTGTGTTGAAACTTCTTTGTGTGGGCTTGATAGGCCCAAAAAAAATTGAATGAATGGAAATGGGTCATTTCTAAAGAGACTCCCTGTATTACTTCAAATTCAATCTAAACACTTATGGAAGCTAAACGTCAATAGGCTTGGTAACAGAATGGTTTTTAGTCAAAAAAACGATTGAATCGATGAAGTCTACATTGGTTCGGTTTTTAGTGTTCTTCAACAGTGGGGTTGAACTAAATTAAATGTTTTAGTTTGATTGATTGATTTGTTGAAAATACAATTAATATAAATAAATCAATATCTTGATTCTGCTCCGATTATAGGTTTGCTATGTTTCAATCAATTTCATATGCAATTTTCAAAACTGCATACTCAAACAAATCATTACATGCTCTCTGTTTTATAAACAACTGCGCAATACTGCCATCAAATAAATTACTCTTTGCTCTTTGTTTTTTAACAAACCTCACGATGTATTGATACTACATTTAAATGAAATAAGTTCACACTGCATCAAATACAAATACATTCATCCCGAAATTAAATAAATTCATACAACATACTCAAACTAAGAATAATAAACTTAAAACAAAGGTTAATAAATGTCTCGTGTACCATAAAACAAACTAAACTAAAAATTAACCGAGATTTGAACATGAATGTTGCTTTTAGTTTAAAACACAATTAGAGAGAAATAATTAGGTTTAGATGTAGCTAAATCTAATAAGTTTTAAGAATAAGTGGTCCGTTATTGAAAATATTGAATGTGCAGCTATTAACACATATTTTATATTGAATTCTTTAACTCGGATCTTTTGCATACGATGATAGTTTTTTTTTTGAAGGAAGCATATAATAATAAATGAATCAAAGTTAACAACGTTTATTAATTGTATTGGTACGGATAAAAAACGAAAATGAGAGTAACTAACAAATCAAACCTCAAAACTAATATCATCGAGCTGTTTTAGTTCATCGCCAATCATTTTTGTAAGTTGCAAGTAGTCAACGAGGAATCCAGATGGCGTGAGTAGCGTGTGGAGGTTTGACTTTGTGGTCCCAACTAAAAAACCTTAAACTTTTTAACCTAAGAAAAAACAAAAACAAAACCCTTAAACTTTGTCCCTGCCTCACTATATATTCTTGTCTCTTTTCAACCAGCACTCAACCTCTGAAGATAAAAAACCAAACTTTCATCATGCCGTCATGTTTCTCCCACTCAGTTTGCGGCGTTGATTTTTATCATACATTGCATGTGACTATTTGAAACTTCACACAACTCATCGATTTAGTTCTAAAATTTCTCTTAAACCACATTCCTTTGAGATGTCACCGCCGCAATCTGCTACATCGATGAACAACCAACACTTTGAACCACATTCCTTCAAGAGGCCAAGAGATTCTCAAAACAATAATTTCAATGTGATGATTCAGAGCCACATTTTCTTTAAGACTCGTATTTGTAGTAAGTTTAGGTTTGGTACTTGTAGGAACGCTCAAAATTGCAACTTTGCTCATGGGCTACATGAGTTAAGACAGCCACCACCAAATTGGCAGGATGATTCTTTGAAAACAAGGGGAACTTATTGGAATTGGAAGACTAAACTCTGTTTCAAGTGGCAGCATGCAGGAAGCTGTCCCTTTCGAGAAGGTTGTCTCTTTGCTCATGGAGAAGCAGGTAATAATAAGAAATGTTTATTGATTTTCTTGATTATGTGTACAAGGTCATTTTTTGTTATATGATGATGTACAAATTTCAGTGTTTGAATGTGTGTTATTTTTGTTGCTGTGTATGATATTTTGTTCATAAATAGTGTTGTCAAATATCGGTCATGATGGCCACTGTGGCCAATTTGTGCAAGAGGGAAATATCATGGCATCTTTTGGTTCGGTTGGGTTGTGCAGTTCTGTTCGGTTTTTTGGTTTTTTTTACCCACCCCTACTTGTCTGTATTATTAATGATTAGTTTATTTGTGTTGCCAAATTTCCGCCATAGCAGTGCCATGACACAGGGATTTTGTGACATGCTGCTATGTTTATATGGAGGATTTTGGCTGGGTACCGTATTCCGCCATCTGCTATTGATAACATTGCTTTATCTAAGATTTACATATAACTTGAACACAGTGTTATCAATCGCAGATGGCAGAAAGTAGTGGATTGTTAAATAGCTTATAGCGTCAGTGTGGTCGGTTGTATTTGACAACATTTTGTACTAAATAGTGTATCACATAACGATAGCATTTTATCCCAATTCCACTCCACTACACTATAGCGTTATATCGCTACTATAGCTGTCGTTGTTTAACAACACTGCTTGAATGAAATTCTGCATTTGCCCATCTACCCTATTGATATGAATTTTTAATTGATAGAAATGTCAAGATTTCCATAAAATTAAAACAGCTAATCAACTCCATTTTCTAATGGATGGTCACTATTGTATGTGTTAAAACTTAAAACTACTTTCCACTTGTACACTTGTTGCTTGACTAGAATCTTTGGTAGTTTGGACTTTGGAGTAATTGGCGAAAAAATTACTTTCTGTAATTGACTACTAAGTTGTACCTGATATTCCTACCCGGTAGGTGATCGGTAATTCCTGCACCAAAGCGACTGGACGGTAGGACTGCGAGGCCATGAACTACTTGGAAGCTTTTATCTTTCAATTGTATCATATGATTGATGATTGATACATTGCCTTGCATTCGATCCCGAATAATCAACTACTATAATATGTTCTTTTCGAAGTTCCCCTTTCATTTTGGTTTATGCTGATGGTTGCTTAATGCTTATAAATTTGATGTCTAACTCGTCAATAATTTGGAGGTTCATTACTCATTTGCAAGGTTGCCATGTTGCTATCCTTAATATCGAGGTCAAATATGGTTAATGCTGGCAGCATTTGCTATGACAGAGACATCAAAAACCTTAACAAATGAAACTTATATTTCCATATTGTGAAGAAAAATTACATGATTATAACAATTGAAACTGATTGATTCCATGTAACTTCTTCTGACTAATGAAGTATTGCTTGTCTTGCAAATCAGAGTTACAAGTTCCTGGTGGAGGCATTGAAGCTGAAGCTGCAGTTGCCATAGCAAATTCAACAAAAACTATCGTTCGAACTTTACCAAATTCCTTATCAGTTTTTGCCAATGATGCACCTACCACCTTCCCTGCAAGTCAACTTGTGGCAAAGGAAGAGGAGCAGGCTAAGAAGAAGCGTTTACTTAAGTTGAAATTCAGCAAGAAGACCAATGGTATTTATGGTGATTGGATTGATGATTTACCTCTTGTTCCTCCCAACTTGCCAAGTGCAGTGTGAGACATGAGTTGAATTGTGTGCTCTTAGAAACACCCCTCGTCTCAATAAGGATTCTTCTCGACAGACAGAATTGTGTCCTTTTTTATTTCTAATGTCTTATTGGCTGTTAGTTTTTCTTAGTATTTAGTTTTTTGCTAATTCTTGATGGCTGTTAGTTTTTCTGTAAGTATTTAGTTTTAGTTTCATGGGACTTATCCTCTTTTATTTAACAAAAAGAGATAGGTACTAGACATGTTATCTTACCATGTGACACAAGGTGGATAACACTGTTTTATTAGATTAAATGACTAAGACCTTCTGAATTGAGTATTAGACTCTAGACTCTTATAAATTTATAAGAACTTAAGTTTCAAAATTTAATCTAGGTAAATTAAAATTTTATTTTTCTATATTTTGAAGTTGAAGACCAAAAATCAAAGCGTCACTAATTATATTATGATAAAGTTTGGGACTGGACCCGTACTTCTCCTTGCTGATATTTGTGATAAAATTGAAGCAGTAAAGCTCCTCTCTAAGTTTTCCCATGCTGGAAGCTTACTCCAGATAAATCATTTACCCTTAAATCAGCTTACAATTGGATGCACTCTCAAGCTAGGGAGGTTGTGGTGCTTTTCATAACCGCTAATTAATTGATATAGAGAGAGTGAATAAGAAAGCGTGATTTTTTTTGTAAGTTATATAGTAATATTAGATATAGAGAGAGTGAATAAGTGAGGATGAAAATCATTTTTGGATGTGTCACATCACAATCCTATCTTAAGAAAAGCTCAAGCTTAATATAGTGAAAATGTATTTCTTCATTGACCTCATAAACATACTTGCTTAAGAGAGAGAAAATCCTTTCATCTCATTCAAATGCACTCTTATTTAAGGGTTCTAAGATGTCTATAATATTAATATATTAAAGACTACATTGACATTTGCATTTACATTTAAGAACTTAATTGAAGTTCATATTTCATGATTAAACCACTCATACAACAACCACACCAACCATTTGCGCTTGATTTTTTTTAGGGTGCAACACATTTGTTCTTGATCTTAGTAACTATGCTCTATTTTACTATGACTTGTAAAAAAATATAAAAAAAAATGTCTAATATTTTAGATATTATTTTTTAGAAATGCTAGGATCACACCTTTTAGCACTCTCTTTTAACACACTCAATGAAAATTGGCCATTTGTTCAACCTTTTAAATTCATTTTACTGGAAACCGATTCATCCTTTTACTGTTATACATATTTTATTTCAACCTAATTCACTTGAAGGTCCTTGCTCTCTCTCTAGAATTTTCTCTCTAACTTCTCTCTTCAACACTTAAACTGCCATATCTTCTCCCCCAAAATCCAAGGCTATTTCTCTCCGATGTAGCCTGTTTTGTATGGTGGTGCGACGAGATCCTTTCTCCGCACCACTGATCCTCCCCTTTCTCTTCGTCTGAACCCTTTCTATCTCCGGCTTTGTCGTATTTCCTTGGCATTCGTCGTCGTTTCGCCGCCGTTCACAAGGAAGTGGTTGATCTGGTGTTGGTTCGTGGTTTCTGTCGCGGGGATTGGGTTATTTTGCTCCGGCGCCGGTCCTCTCTTTGGATGGGTTTTTGCTTGTTCGTGGATCTGAGCTAGCTGGTTGTTGTTGTTGTTCGTATGAGCTCTTCTCCTTTGTTGCAAGTTGTAGTGGGTTTGGTTCTCTATGAAATATTCGTTGTTGGTGTGTTTTCTGTTTTTTCCGTTGACGCCGTTGTTGTTGTTTGTGTGTTGTTTCGTTGTGGTGGTGGTTGTTTTTTGTGTTGCTGTTGTTTCTTTGTTTTGTTTACAGGAAGTGGAAGGTGGTGGTGGTTTGATCTGATTGATGGTTCGTAAATCTTGAACTGGGTTTTTCCGGATTTGAGATGGGTTCTGGTTCTGTCCTGATATGCTCGAAAGGGTTAGGTGCGTAGACGCTTCGTGTTGACGGTGGTTGTTGTTTATCGTACCTACAGGATATTATCTGTCGCGGTTGTTTGCATCGTTGGTGGACTATGATAACAAGAAGGGAGTTGTTGGATCTTGGGTCGGTCTGTGTTGGCAGTCGATCCATACGCCTTTTAGAAGCTCTGAATGCTCACTCCATATTTTTTTGCAATTCGGTTTCTATCCCACACGTGGGTTCGCTGGGTTGTCTGTGTAGTGATTATTTAGAGTTGTGTCTTTTTTATACCACTTATGTGTTGAATTGTTGTATCCCTATTACGGGTTGTTGTGTGGTTTTCTGGGTTAGGTTTATGTCCCCCAGTCTTGTACTTCCTGTTCTCTTTTTTATTATATTTTTTATTTTGACTTAAAAAAAAGGTTATACATATTTTATTTGTTATTAAATTAAGTTAACTTTTCATATCCTGTGTTTTAGTTTTTCACGTTGTCTTCCATTTCTCTGCCATGAAGCCAAAGGTTGTTTCTTGCAACCACTAGCTTCTACAAACACGTGATTTCCAACAATCCAAAACCATTTTACCCTCAAAGCAATTTTACTCCCAATTAGTGAGGTAGCAGTAGCAGAACCAGCAAAAACAGGCGAAATTGAAAAATCAAAATCCTCAAAATTTTCACCTCCTCCTACAATCACTTCACAGCTTCTAAATATCCAAACTGAAAATACATCATTTTAATTGTGTCATTCAATTTTATTTCTTAACAATGAAAACAATGACATCAATTTTTAACCATATTCTATGAAAGCAACAATGAAAATGTCCCATTAGTTTTTAAAACAACAACACCAACAAAGGTTGGGTCTTAATTCCGCAAATAGCTCCATATTTCAAGAACACGAGTGCTTGTCGGCGTTGGTGATGGAAGTTGTGCGTAAGATGGCACAATTGAAGAGGACGGCGAAGAGAGAGAGAGGCTGTAAAAGAATGAGAAAGGGAAGAAGATGAAAGAGTGAATGCAGATTTTGATTTTGATTTTGAAGGGTGATTCAAAAGGGAAATGGGAAAAGAGAATTTGATTGTCCTTGACAGTGAAATGAACAGATTCATAGAGATTTAGAGGCGGATAGTATGAGCAGTTGCACTTGAATTATAAAATAAAATGTTGTTTAGGAACCGGCACTGCATGTTACAAGTTA
>Ga0209282_1001974_pt1 | contig 11603 bp, 7 predicted proteins | sample Mtrugardesep15_FD_187529 | JGI IMG/M metagenome (GOLD analysis project Ga0209282, IMG submission 187529) | Root nodule microbial communities of legume samples collected from California, USA - M. trunc garden sep15 (SPAdes) (version 2) | ecosystem: Host-associated > Plants > Roots > Nodule...
AGGTTAGCAAAAATAAAAATCTTTCATGTATATATTATAATGTTTTGCATATGCATTGTTTAAATTATGTGTATCACTCTTGCCAACCAAAAAACACTCATGTGTAGCACAGGCATATACACTTTTTACCTATATAGCTTTATGATCAATATAATTATTTGCTGATGGTGTATCTAGAAAACTATTCTATATATTTTGAGGTCAATTAGGACCACTTAAGTTTTAAAATAATATAAGGTCTTTAAGATAATTTTCTAAATAAATATAAAATTTGGTCCAATATAATGTTTAAAAAAATCCAAATAATTTGATCCATTTAAATATTTTAAGAAATCCAAATAACCGGTAAGGTGCATAATTATATGTATTTTACAAACATAGTTGGAATAAGTACATCTATACATTAAAATGAAATCTAGTAATAATTATACATGGAAGTTGGGTAACTCAGCTGACAAATAGAAAGAAAAAAACTAATATAACTTCCAATAGGTTTTTTAATATTAAGTGAGACTTTTTTATATGCATATATGATGCCTTTGTTAGAATTTGTGTTACAGGTATGCTGCAATAACTTAATCAAAAAGATGATGAAGAAGAATGCATATATAAATTTTAAAGTGTGTGTGTGACACATTAATCTTTATGTTTGATTTAGTGAAGAGATACAACTCTTTTGCAGAGAATTTGCAATGACAAGTGCATTGATTCAATAGTCAAACAATACATATTTTCACTTAAATTTCTCTATTCAATCATTGCAACTTTTTAGATTTATATTTTAGAAATTCCTTTCACAACCTTTTTATTTGTAAAATCTAATGGAAAATACTTTTGTTGGTGTGTCTAAAACGAGAGTTTTAATAATTTTACCCTTGAGCCAAATTTATGTGAAATATACAATAGTCGCTTATAAAAATGATGTTTAATTCTCACTTTTCATCTTCCTAATAAAAAAGTAAGTTATATTAAATAAATCAACGTAGAATTAAACATAATAAGAGTCCTTTAAAACTAAAGCTTTATTTTTTCTCTTGGAATGTAGAATCCACGCAGCCATAGGAATGTGCTTTGCGATCTTATGAGTTCCAGTAATTGTGACTTGGTGTTGTAATTGGACTGTGTGAGATTAATTTTTCTCTTCAACCATGTAACATCTACGCACATCTAAATTCTTGTGGTAGATATAGGACCATAATGAACAAATGGATTCTATGATATTTAATGTTGGCAATTCTCAATGTTAAATTCGAATTCAAAACATCTTATTAAACTAAAAAAATTATGACATCAATGCGATGTTAGTTTTGTTACTTTTCTTACAAAAGGGTTTGCTGTGCGGTTAGAGTGAGAGTGAATGTGAACTAATTTGATGCACGGATATTAGTTAAAATACTATTTATATGTTAAATGATAGAGAAATGATAGATACAATGACAAAATGTATTAAGAAAATTTACGACAATGTATTTGTTAATATCTTTCCTTAATTACACACCATTACTTCTTTGATTTTTGGTAAATAACAAATTTAATTGACTGAGATAATTTTTTGATAAATTCTTGATAAAAACTCTTTAGATAAATAACAATGCTCGAAATGATATTATAAACCTTTTATTCATAATGATATAGTGGTTTGACTTTTTTTTAGAAGAGCCTAGGTTTGATTATTGGATAGGCTGATCTAATTTTTTTTTATTTTTTTTTATAATAAGTGAGATCTAAAACAAGTTTTAATATATAAATTGCCCTTTTTTGTTTGCATATGTGATTTTAGTAGCATTATTTTTGGATCGGCTCTGATTATAGGATGTATGTATAGTAATAACAAGGCAAGTTGAATGCGAGTTTTGCCGCTCTTTACCAAACCCTCTTGTGAAAATAACTACATTAGCCTATTCATGACGATAAATATTGACTTAGTTTATAATAAATTGGCTCATACCTCACAAAGACTTGGATTCAACACTCGTTGCTAATGTGAGAACATATTTGATGAATGATACATAAATATATGTTAGTGTTCGCTAACCCTTGAGATCTGCTTTAACTCTAATGAGTCTCCAAAACCCAACTCGCATAAACTTTTCTTTATAAAGAAAAGATTATATTTGTTTTTTTAACTATCTCATCTTATATTTCGTGGTAGGCCTCAAATATAGAAGATAAAAAGAGGTTGGCTTTGTTTAAGTAACATGTTTGTCGAAAGTTAAAACTCACCAAAAAATTACATCCCTTTGATTAAATTGAAAGATATCTTTTATCATCTCATCTTTATAAGACTAAATGATCATATTCAACGATAATTAATTATTGATCTGCTCTCAAACAGAAGTTAGTTGTCAATCCAAACCTTTCATTTATAGGAACGCAAAAACAAAACTCATTTTTGGTCGGTCTGAGATGTCTGTGAACATAGATGATAGATGCTTATAATATGGGTTATAATACTTTTTGAAGCAAAATTGATTTGAAAAGGCTCAAAAGAGAAAAGAACACTAGCAAAGCAACGAAGTACATTCAAAGATCTTTAAAGGAATGTAGATTCACCAAAGTATGATCTTCTATATCCTCGTCGGTAATGCAAATTTAAGAAATTGTATTTCAACTGAGTTGTGTGTAAAGTGTCCTGAACCAATTCCAATGTCTTCCACCTCACCTTCCTCTCATGATGATCTTCACCTTAGAAGTGAATATTTTCAACTACTCGATCTCTTTTTGATATGACAAAGGGGAGAATGAATTATGGAGCTAAACAAAGGGGAGAATGAATTAAGGAGCTAAATTTAGAAATTTGGGAAGTAATGTTTTGTCTACTCTATCTAATGTTTGCTTATTTCTCCTACTTGTATTAGAATTTCTAAAGTAGGATCAATTGTTTTTTGTTTTGTTTTAAAACATTTGAATATTCAATAGAAAATCTTTTGTGATGTAATTTATTTAGTATGAATGATATATTATGGTTCGAGTAAATCACATGTTTAGTTACTCAATTTGCATTTTAAAACATTTATATGATATTGAATGCTAAAATATTAGGGAGAGCTCTTTGTTAAAAAAATACAAATATTGTTACTGATTTGCTTAGTGAGAATTAAATTAAAATCTAATTCAAGAAGTTTGTCATCATAAAAAATAAAGAGTTGTTGAGGTAAAATTCCAATTTTACAACAAACATTCGAAGAATATTTTTAAGACTGATATCTAATTTGTACTTTTGAGTGATTTAATTTATAGACAGGTTCTGATTATGATACAAGCATCTCATATTAGCGACATAATTTAATCCATCTCAAAGTTTGTGGCATGATGCATCCTTCTAAATTGCGATAGATTCACATTTTGTAACAAAATCTATCACTAATTTGTGGCCAAAATCAATAATTATATGTTATGTTTTCGTCCGGTATTAGTGACGAAAGAACTAAGAGTTTGCTAGAGTTCAAGTGATTAATGAGTTTCATGGATGATGAATTATTCAAGAGAATCTGAATTTGATTCCTGAATGAATTTTTTTTTACCAGACTTTACTTATCTTTTGGTCGAACTCCAAATTTTCAGGACTATTTCTAATGAGAACTAGAGGGTTAACAAAAAAAACTAAGAGTTGTCTAATATGAACCTCCTAAAAAAGGTTTAAAGATGGACATTTACTAGTTTTAACAAAATTTTATAATAATAACAAAAGGAAAAAATGTGTAATGTTTTATCAAAACTTACTAAAAATAGTATGGGTCCACCTTTAGATTTTTCTAGAAGTCAAATTTTTTTTGTGGAATCTAGAGATCAATTTTAGATAGACATAAAAAACTCATGTATGCGAAGAAACAATTATGTCGCAATCGGCTAAAATTTCTAGATCTCCTAGCTAAATATTGAATGGAGAAATTATTGTGTGAACTCCCACCCAACACGTCATCCTTACACCAACCAATAAAAATATGAGACGCATTATTAAATTAACTTAAAAATTGTGATTGAATTAAGAAATGGAAAAATGAGCGTTAACCATCTCTCTCTTCGGCCATGGTTTTGTGCTAACCACCGTCTAGCTTTTTCGACCCTTCCTCTCCAAATCCTTCTCTTCTTCCATTTTTTCTCAAAAAATTGGAGCAGTGGTGCCGATCAAAGGAAATGGAGAAGGGAGGGAGAAATCTTATAAAAAATTGATTTATTTTATTTTTTTAATTAATGATGTGTTTGAATATAATTGGTTGGGTTTAAAGATGACGTGTTGGGTGGTAGTTCACACAAAAATTTCTCTATTTAGTGTCCAATCTCCATGGTTTTGTTTCTATGTACATTAACTAGTTTGGACGAAATTGTGTTGCTTTAGTGACAAATCACATACCCTATCTAAATTTAGTTTTTGTTTTTCTTTCTAGTGGAGTTGTCAATAATAAATAGTTTTTTTTTAAGGAATAATAAATAGTTACTATTTGTAAATCAAATTTTTTTTTTTTTATTTCATTGTGTTATTTTTACTTGGTTCTAAAGAGTGGTTAGTAGAGAACTCACATATTTTTATTGAATGACAAAGCATATAAAATATCGAAGAAAAAAGTTCACCTATAGGTTTGTACAAGCAATAACGAACTCCAGGCATCAGAGGCCAGGAGAACACCAACACACCTGAAAGCAATAAAACCCAGAGACCAAAAAATAAAAAGGCGCTCGAGCACCCACACACCTAAAACTAACCCTACAAGTTTCTCACGCGTAGTGTCAAATTTTATAATCCAAACAGCGTTAAACACCCTCCAAACACGTTTAAACACCTTCACAAATCCTCCTTGTTTTCAGATTTTATAATCTAAATAGGGTGTGCAAGAAAAAAAAAGGAGGGTGGGAAAATAAAATAGCCAAACACAAAAGCTATAAGAAAAAAGCCCAAGGACCCAAAAAGATCCCCGATCACACACAAAACCAGCAAAAAACGAATTCCACCCCAACACGCCAACATGAGAAATATAGACAAGAACACCCAAAAGATAGAAGAACCTTGGAATCCTAGAACCACCCAAACCCTCAAAAACACATAAGATCCATATGTGCCAAAACAATACTAAACCCTATCAGTGTCAACAAAGAATTGGTTTTGTCTCCCACTCATAAGAGGAGTTGCGATGCCTAGGGAATTTACCAAAGAACCACTTCCAAGAATTGAAAATAATCCTATCGACCATTTGCTCAGTCTCAAAGTTACTTCTTGAGAAAGGTCAATTACGAACTTTTCAAATATACCACGCAGTCGCATGTCCGACCAACAAAAAGCCTAACCTAGCTCTTCTCCTATCTACACCTAAAGGAGAACTCACCAACTAAATGTTAAGAACTCGGACACTACATATCAAATGCTCATACGACTACCATATTTGATGTACTGGTTGTGTACTCTTTTTTTTAAAAAAAATTTTATCCTAAAGTACTAAAAGTAAATGAAGAAAGAATATGAGGAAGTATACATAGTACATTTTTATTTGTCTAAAAAGTAGCGAAAATTTAACTTGGTTGGTTATTATAAAGCAAAACTAGCAGCCCTAAACACCGTGGTAGCAAACTTAAGCCAAACCCATGCTGGCCCTATCAACTTATATAATAATTGCCCACGAACGTTAGTGGAAAAACTCGGTTGCATATTTTATTGTCTCCCCTATAATTGTTATAACCTACAAATACTTATACGTCACTTAAATTTGAGCAATCTCATCCATAAATTCCCACCCCACAAGGCCACAACAACAATTAAAGAAACAAATTAAGAGAGATTATACATACATATACACCCCTACCTAGATCCATTCCACCAATTAAAGGAATCACAAACAAGAAGAGAAAGAAAAAAAACTAGAGAGAAATACATAAAGATGAGTGAAGAATGTGGTGGAAACACTATTGCTACCTCTACTACTCCATTAAACTGGTGGTATCTTCAAGCGAATTCTCTTTCTTCTAATTGGAACGATGTTAAACATGCATGGAACAACCAAATGAATAACCCAAATTCTTCCTCGTCTTGTGAGGATCAAGATATATCGGTTTCTTCTACATCTTTCACTAATGCGTCCAACCATTCAAGCCTCACCGTTGAATCCTCTCGAAGAGTATTCGTCGAGCCGCATGCACCACCTTCTTCCAACGACTTCATGGCCGAACATGCTTCCGATAACCAACTATGGAGTCATGTTTTATCGTAAGTTTTGTATATTGTTAATTATTATTACAATTGTGCTATATGTTATGATGAAAACTAGTCTCAATATCACGAAATTATGTGCGTTAGAATTTCAGAAAAAATGAAAAAAAAATCATATTCTATTGACTGAAAACATGGATATGTCCAATGATATTATTTCGTGACACTTCTTAATGAAACCCTACATTAAACAATTTCCTAATTATTAATATATATTTGATGTTTTTATTGCTATATATTATTGAAACTGGCAAGAAGATAATAAGAGACAAATCTTTTAGAGTTTTAGGTTAGAAATTTTGTGAAGTTTAAGGGTGTATTAAGTTAGGTGTATAGGGTTAAGGTATACTATGTTTTTTTTTTCAGTGTGAGTAAATAATATTCTTCCAGGCCTTTGCTTTCCACTATCTATAACAGGCTAACAGCTGTTATGTGCACTATAACCAGTGTTTTCACACTATGCAACAATGATCTCTTGTATATCCATCCACATACAAATAAAAACCCTCTTGGATTCTGTAAGATATATAATTAAAAAGTAAATTATTATATATTTTAGTATATATAGAGCTAATTAGCTTTTTGTTTGATAAGAAATGTTTAATATTTTTGTTACACTTTGTTGATTAATTACAACTAATTTATTTTCTTATGTAAAATAATTTAGAGGTGTTGGATCAAATGGAGAGTTGCACAACAATCAAGAAATTGGAGAGAATTTCTTGGATGGACTTTCATCAAAAACCATGACAAACACTATGTTTGATCAACCAGCTTGTGACTATTTGAAGAAACTTGATACAACAAGTTGGGAATATAATACTAGCGGTTCAACTTCATTCAATACTAATTTTGAGAAGCACTTAAATGGGTACAGTGAAGCTCTTATTGAGAATAATGAAAGGTTGACAAAATTATCCAATCTTGTAAGCACTTGGTCTATTGCCCCACCAGACCCTGAAGTTAGTAGCCACTTTGATTCACAAACAAACAACAATTTGTCTACTAATATGAATAATTCTAATTCCTCCAATATGGATCATCATCAATACACACATGATTCTGACCCTAATTGTCATTTCAAACTACCTTTTGGTGATTCCACATCATGTACTATTAGAGAAGGAGTAGGTAACAAAATGTTCCCTAGTTGCCATGATATTCAAGACATGAATAAGGTTAAGCAAGAATATCATCATCATGCAAGTGAAGTCATGCAAGGACATGTATTTAGAAAATCACTTAATCCAAATGGATATCTTGATGGATTTAATAATAGCCTTAATTCAGTGGGAGATCACAATGGCAAATTTTACGAAGGGTTGCCAAATATTTCACCATGCACCAAAAATTTCTCAGATATTATATCTTTTAATAGTAGGCTTGGAAGGCCAGTTGTTGGAATCCATCCTCAAAGGCCTAATATGAGATACTCAAATTTATCTGAGTCAAAGAAACAAGGGCTTCAAACACCATCACATGTGAGTTTTTTTTTTTCTTTTCTTTTATAGACAAATTTTAATTGTTATATAGTGACGATCCATCTATATATTAGACAAATAAAATGTGTATGCAATTAATTTATGCAGATGAGAAGCACTAATGGAAGAGGAGAGGGAACAACACGTGAAGTAAAGAAGAAAAGATCTGAAGAATCATCAGAAGCAAGTTTGAAGAAACCTAAGCAAGATACTTCAACCACAAATTCATCTTCAAAGGTACATACATATATTATGATTATTATTATGAAATAAACGTACCAATATGAAATAATTATGAGTGTAAAAAAGTCATGTAAAGTGGGAAAACCTTTTTATTTTTGTGTATTAATGTAAATTAAGAAACTTCTATTGATTGTTTAAAAGGTGCAAACACCTAAAGTCAAGCTAGGAGACAAGATCACAGCCCTTCAACAAATTGTGTCTCCATTTGGAAAGGTTACTACAGATTGCACTAATCCCCACACCCCTTCCCTTTTTCATTCCTATCTTTTTTGTATAAATAATTCACAGTGCTTTTACTTTTTCCATTACCTACTTCATAATAATCAATTTATTTTATTTAAATTGTTGAATTTCAGACTGATACAGCATCTGTGCTGTTTGAAGCAATATCGTACATAAAGTATCTTGAAGAACAAGTCCAGGTGGGTATCATTATGGAAAAGTTCCCATTCATTATGCATTATATGTAACTATATAGTATATAATATATACAATTATTTTTGCTTTTCTCCTCCTTTTCATTTTTAATGCCAAAGAAACCTGACTTCCAGGATTATTAGTTCCTTATAAAAATGAATAAACTAACAACAATGTTGTGTTAAGCGATTACACATTTTCCATGAATATCTCATGATCTTCATCAACTATATAATATAATGAGATTTTAAATAACAAAAGATCACCTAATTAAAATCTAATTATGATTAATAAAAATATGTGCCCCTGCCTGTATGTTAATCTTAGCCGCTACAAATTACAAAATTGCATACTTTTAGTAGATTAAAGACAACAAAATGAAAAAAATAAATTTTATAGGGACTAAACATGTTTACCAATAGATACTTTTTAACTTATAATTAAGAGATTAAAGATGCAGGTTTTTTTTTTTTTTTTTTATCATAACCCTTCCATTCCTGGATAATGGCCTTTATAATCCATATTTCGGCTGAGAAGTAAGTAAAGTCTGACAAATGATCATTTCAGTCATAAGTGAACCATGTTTCTTCCAAACTATTGGTATTAAAGATGCAGCCTCAAACACAAACAGTTCAGCTATAACTAATATAATCATCTTTTTCTTCATTATATGCAATTAATAGTTTAATTTATCTTTGTTTAATTCTTTTTACGTTCTTAATTATTATGCAGTTACTGAGCAACCCTTACTTGAAGGCAAATTCACACAAGGTAATTAAGAAATTAAGCTATATATGCCTATTAAGTACATTTTAAAATTAATTTAGTCTCTCAAATTTTCACTCTTAATTAGAGATGATTAACATATTGACATATAATAATTAATCCAGGATCCAAGGGGAAGCTACTTCGATAGAAAAGATAAGGAGGATGCAAAGCTAGACCTTCGAAGTAAAGGTCTTTGTTTAGTTCCTACTTCATGTACCCCTATAGTTTATAGAGAGAACAATGGACCAGATTACTGGACACCAGCGTATAGAGGATGTATGTATAGGTGATTAATAACACATACATATGACTTATGCCAAAAATAGTATGTGGTTGTATGTACTATAATTTGCTAGAATCTTGGAAATTATAAGATCTCGTGAATAAATCATATATTATCCTTAATGTAACTATTTATTTATTGTCTTGATGTAATGCCTGGTTACACGAGTATACACATTTTGGTTGACCTTCAAACAAGGGCTGTATTTATCAATATTTTTTTTAAGTTCTCTTACTAAAAACAATGTGTTTTTCATTATAAAAAAAAAAATACTTGAGTAAAAAAAAAAAGATACTAATAAAAAGACTGCTTAAAGGAAAAATGTTTCTCTCATGGATATAGACAAAAGATGCACATTTACCAATTTATCTCTCCAATTACAAACAAATATTATCACATTTGTTGGATGTAAAAATTTGACATTAACTAATGTTTTTTTTTTTACGGATTAATTAGTTTTTTTTCTACGAATATACATATATATTAAATTTGCCTTTTCTATAGTTTATTTTTATTTCAAATTGCTAACAAGGAAACACTCATGTAATGAATATGTGTGTTAGGGAGAAGGTGATAAGCAAACTAACTAGGATGAGTGTATTTTCAAAATCAATGAAAATAATGTTTAGGCACTTTCAAAATTTATGAAAATGTTTTATATGTTTTAAAGAAAATGTAAAAGAAGACTGTGATGAAAATATTCTTTTATATGTTCATTAGTTGAAGCGAAAATAAAAGAATGAAAATAAAATTTAATAGGTATAATTCAGAGTATAATTAATCTCACATTGGTCTCTCATTAGTTGGGTTATTCAAAAGAATGAAATTCATTTTATTTTCTAATAGGTGATTAATTATAGTGAAGCAATTAGATAATTCACACCCTTTTTTTTTGAGAGAGAAGATAATTCACACCTATGATACAATCTTCTATTTTCTAATAGGTGTAAATTCTCTTATAGGTGTGAATAACAGCAATTAGATAATTTTCCAATACATACCTATAAAATTATCTAATAGCAAAGCAAATAGATAATTCACACCTATAATTAGTACGTGTGAATTATTTAATTCACACTTATGATAATTAATATCCACATAAAATTTTACTAACTAATTTAGTTGAGTCTTTTCTTTCAAAAAAAAATTAGTCGAGCCTTTCTTCTCAACTATATATATTTTTTCATCCACGAAACCCTTATTAAATTGAAATATCATGCAGCTATTTTTTATATAATATTTTGTGCAGGACTCACCAAATAATGTATATATCACCTTATACCGTAAGAAGCAAAAGAGATACCTATTAACAAAATAATTGAATATAAGAGCATATATAGCCTGTTGACACAAAAAGAAATAAAAGGAAAAAAAATGAAAGCATAGCCTGAACTATATAAGTTTTGGAAAGCTAATCAAAATAAATATTTATCTCGAAATCTAAAAACAAAGCTGATTAAAGTTATTGAAGTGGAATATCTTAATCGACTCTAGTGTTTGCCGTGATCATTTCGCAATGGAATGACCTAATTTGACATGTAAATCAAAAAATTTGATAAAAGAAAAAAATAAAACTATTAATCTATATAGAAATGCAATGTCTTGACGATCAACAAAAAGAATTAGTGTGCATGCTCATCACCTGCTGTACTAAATGAATTATATATTCATGCCTGGTCAACTGAGAGTTAGCTGAGTGTGCATCACATCAAAAACTTTTGTAATATATAGTTGAAACTTTTTAGGTTCTATTGTCACTAATTCTTAGTACTTTAGAATTTGTTAAATTGTAGATAGATTCTTCATATATATAGAGTCTTCATACATAAAAGGTTCACACTCCATTTTATACTCCCAATAAATGGTATCGTTTCTCAGTTTTTTTGTATAATCAGTAAAATCATATTATTAATTGAATGTCGAAAAACAAAACCATATATGGTGGAACAGCATGGATGGTTTTGAACATGTACACTAACTCACTCACTCACACATTGAACGATTTAGGATGATTTTAACATGTAAAAGATGGGATTGATTCTAGAAGTAGAGAGAGTGACGTATTGTTTTTTTTTTTTTTGAGAGAAGAGAGTGACGTATTGTTAAGTGCCAATGAGAAATTGGTCAAAGGGGAGATGAGCAGAAAAGCCAATTGCAAGGTTGGTGGTGCACTCAAACATAGATCAGTCATGCTTCTTATAATGAGAGCCAA
>Ga0209282_1001976_pt1 | contig 11596 bp, 8 predicted proteins | sample Mtrugardesep15_FD_187529 | JGI IMG/M metagenome (GOLD analysis project Ga0209282, IMG submission 187529) | Root nodule microbial communities of legume samples collected from California, USA - M. trunc garden sep15 (SPAdes) (version 2) | ecosystem: Host-associated > Plants > Roots > Nodule...
TGTCCCTGCAGTCATGAATACCAGATGATCATGTCAGTAGTCTGGAAACGAATTAACGACACTGGCAAGAATTGGCGGCATGTCTACAAGGTATTAATTTGGAATACTTTATGTTCTGGTTGTTGTTACTCCCTTCTGCATCATTTACTGATTGATCTTGCTATATTAAATAATAGCTCTTTTCTTCGTTTCTGTATTAACTGCTCACTGTTCATTAACAGGCTTTGACAGTACTTGAGTACTTGGTGGCTCATGGTTCTGAGAGAGTCATAGATGAGATCAAAGAACATTCTTATCAAATATCGGTAAATTTTTTTACTCAATTTTTACCTAATATTTATATGCTGTTAGTCAATTTCCACACAGGTACCTAGTTTCGATCAAATGACCGTAAAACATTATAATGTAACCTGATAAAAATGTAATATTCCTATGAACAGACTTTGTCCGACTTTCAATATATTGATTCCAGTGGAAGAGATCAAGGAAACAATGTCAGGAAAAAATCTCAGAATCTCGTTGTCCTTGTGAATGATAAAGAAAGAATCGTAGAGGTTAGGCAGAAGGCTGCTGTTAATAGAGAAAAGTAAGCCTCCTCTCAACAATTCTACTGATATCTTGTACATTGTTATTTTCTAGTTATATAAAGCATCAGGCAGTCTATTATTATAGATTTTCTTTTTAATTTCCCCCAGTTTTGGAAAACCCATAATCTGTCTTCTCTATTTCTGGATTATAAATCTAAAAGGATTTAAAGGATATGCATTGTCAGAGTTTTATGCTGACATCCAATGAAAATCTTTTATTTTGCCACAACACCCAACTCTTGTAATGTCATTTTGAAACTGGTGGTATGATATGGAAAATTGTGGGTCTCGTTGGATGTTAGTTTAAAATTGACAGCATATACATCCATTATACTCAATCTAAAATCAGAACGAAATATTAATTTTCTTAAACAATTTACCAGGTTTCGCAATAACACACCAGGTGGAATGTATAGACCTGGTTCACACTCAAGCATTGGAAGCTATGGTGATCGATATGAAGAAGATCGTTATGCGAGCAGGGAGGAAGATAGAAATGGCTATGGTTATGGAAGAGAAAGAGAAATGGGCTCTAGAGATGATGATCGGTACAATCGCGATGGAGATCGTTATGGTAGAGATTATGAGGAACGTTATGGTAGGGACGGTTACAGGGATGATGATAGGGGAAGAAGTCGAAGTGTTGACTACAATTATGATGATACAAGGAGCAGGAATTCTGATAGAGATCGTGATTTCGATGACGATGGCCAACACTCGTCTCGGTAAAGCCTATATATCAACTCTGATAAATTATTCTTTTAAATTTTATCCATAAAATTCGAAAGATGATTTTTCTTTAAAATGCTTGGCTGCGAAGATCACGAGGTTATATACTTCAGAGTCTGCACTGCACCGAGTCTTGGTCTTTTTTTTTTCTTTCTGAATTGGCATCTGAAAATACACACTACCTCAATAGTTAAGCATTTAAGACCCCCTTGAGTATTTATGTAGACATCAGGATTTTCGATGGTTAAGCATTTAAGATCACCAAACACGACTTTTGTTTAATAGTTAGAGTTATTGAAGTTTGCTTATTTCCGGATCCTATAGCCTTATCATCTTTACTTTATGTTATTGCTTAAAGCTGATGAATTATAGGTTGTTCGTTACTCCAACTTTTTTACAAAAATAAAATCTATATCCAAGCATTTTCAGTTTGAAATTTTGATATATAGCACCTATATGGCTTTGATCTTTATTCTTATGTTTTCGTCGGTACTTCTGTCCTGCTTAGATTTGTTGCTTTGGATTTAAAACCAAAGGATGTACTGCCCAGTTGCTAACTCTAATAATCAATAAAGACAGGGCTTTGATCTTTATTCATAATTGGATTAAAATGGAATATAATTAGAAATTTATTCTTATGTTTTGGTCAGTACTTCTGTCCTGCTTAGATTTGTTGCTTTGGATTTAAAACCAAAGGATGTACTGCCCAGTTGCCAACTCTAATAATCAATAAAGACAGACCTTAATTAATTTATGTTTGAATATTATTTGAAATATTTTAGTTGATGATAGTTACCTCCGCTTCTACAGATAGGCCCCCCTTGAGTAAACCACAGGAATTAAGAAAGTTATTGTGATATTAAATTTATTGACAATTGGTATTGCTTTTACAACGTTATCCTTCAAGAGAGAGGATTAATTATTGTTTACATTGAAGTATTTATTAATGGATGCCGACCCAACTTAGTGGGATAAGGCTTGGTTGTTAAAGTATTTATATAGATTGCAGAAATACATGCAAATTAATTAGGGCTATGTTAATAAAGAAATAAATAATGCAGTTGAAAATTCAAAAAGGATCTTATAAAAAGGCACAAAGAAAACAAGTAATTTTTAGTTGATAGTTAATTTGTGTAAGTAAGTAGTTTACTTCTGATCACATTTCTGTCAATTATCAATGGAAACAAGTAAGCTACAACATAAATGGTATTGAGGGAGTACAATACTTAAACAGTGTAATTAGAATTGCATATGCTTTTAAACATTTAGCATGATAAACAAAACGAGGTCGTGTAAAAAAAAACGAGCTGTTATGCTGAAGAATAATAAGGTTTGCAATTTATATCTGTGCCCCATTTAGAGTGTGGAATCATGTGACATTTATTTTCATTTGTCCTTGACTATCAAATTATCAGAATAGGATTATGGCTTTAGGTACATCATTCTTTTTTTGAAATGCTTAGTATTGCATCATTCTTCTTCGAAATGCCTAAGATTACATTCTTCTTCTGAAATGCTCAATACATCATGCTTCTAACTTCTTTTTATGCAATGTTTTCTCAGAGGTAGCAATGCTAAAGTTGAAGACCAATCACTGGAAGCAAGGTAAATTTGTCAGAGATGCTCTCTCTCTCTCTCTCTCTCTCTCTCACACACACACACACATATTGTTTCTTGAAACTATGATGATTGATAATGTGCAATACAAACGAGCAGACTTCAGCGGAAACTTTCTGAGCAAAATTCGGGTGCTCCTCCTAGTTATGAAGAGGCTGTTGGTGAAGCTCAGAGCCCTGTGCAGGGTGAAAGGTATGAACTTTCATACAAGAGGCTGGCACCAATTGTTCAAAACCGAACCTCTTATGAATATTATCTTGATTGCAGGGATGTTGAAACTTCGGCAGAATCTGCTCCAAGAGGCTCGTCCCCTCATGCAAGTGATAATCCTAGCCTAACCTCTGCTCCTACTGGATCTTCTCCTGTAAGCACTGCTGCTGGTGAAGTAACTGCTGCTGCCAGTACATCTGTTGCTGCTAGTACTGCTGCTACTACCCAGGAAACTGAGCCCACTGATGATTTCTTTGACCCACGTGGTCCTACATCAGGTCTGCAAAGTTGCTTGTTATTATGTTGTGTTGGTCACTTGTGTAAAGTACTCTTCTAAATCTTTCTGTGTTTAAGAAATTATTATGCAATTGTAATGTTGAACTTTAATTTGCATGTCAAATTATTATGTTGTATATTATATTGTATTTCCTTTGGGGAGTTGGATCTTGGTACTTGGTTGTTGTTTAAGTTGTTGGATACATATTTTGTAATTTACCCCGCTTAATGGGATAATGTTGAACTCATAACATCTGTATGTTTCTTACCAGCTGCTCCAACCACCTCTAATTTTGGCGAAATAGATTTGCTCGGTTCTTTATCAGACTCATTCTCTTCAAATGCGCTGCCTCTTGTGCCCGCTACATCAGGAATTTCAACCCCTGAAGCAAACACTGGTTCAACAGCTTCTTTTGCAGCCCCATCCTCCGGGTCCAATAATTTCAATCAGGTATGAATCTGTATGGTTATTTCTAGGTTTTAGTTAAAGAACTCTTTTCTTTCTATGAAAGAAATGGAATTTGTATATGACTTGGAAATCTTCTAGTGTCTTGTTTACCTTGTCTCCACCCCTTTTTGATTTAGCGTGCATAACTGTAACTAGTGTGTGGGTGGGAGAGTTTCTGTCACGAAATGTACCATATGGCATGATAATAAACCTGGTTGTTGAACAAACTGAGTAGGTAGAATTCTGAAAAATTAGTTTTCAAATTTTAAAAAGGATATCTACCTCAGTACTTAGCTTTGAATAATTTAAGATATATATGTTTCTATTTGTTAATTTTCATTCAAAATAATGTATTTGTTTGTTCAACTTTTCGCAGTCTTTTGAAGATCCGTTTGGTGATTCACCATTCAAGGCTGATACTTCTGTTGAAACTGCTCCATCTCAACACCATGCACCTCAGACTACTGAACCATCCCAATCAGATGGTTTTAATGCCGACATGTCTAACTTTGGGTTTGGGGACTCATTTTCTATTGTACCATACTCTGCATCTGCTCCCAGTGACACTCAACCTTTCTCTGCTAACTCCCAGTTTTTGTCCCAAGATTCGGAAACTGATATTCTAGCTGACATTCTTCCTCCTGCACCATTACCTGAGATGACATCACAGCAGAACAGTTCAGCTCCTACTTTTGGCCAACCTTCACCTTCCTTTTCAACTTCATCTGGACCATTTTCCGAACCAACTGGTCAACTTACTCCTCATCAAGGTTTCTCAGCTGCAACCAATCAACCTGCACAAACCCTTCCAAGTGGTCAATTTTCCCAGCCAGGCTTTTCAGCTTCTAATTCATCTTTTTCAGCCTCTACCAGTCCATATGCACAGCAACCTTTTCCTTCTCATTCTGGTCAACCTGGCATGCCTGGGTTTTCGTCATCTACTGGCCATTCTATACAGCCACCTTTTGCTTCTCAAGGCGGTCAGTCTACTGCACAAACAAGCGGTCATACCTACGGTGGATTGTACTCCCTGGATACATCTCTTACTGCTGGAGCTCCAAACATGTATTCTCAATCACAAAATGGATATAATGGATCTATGAACAGTGGGAACTACTTGCCACAGGGATCCTCAACAGGCTTTCCTTCACAAATGACTCCCCAAGCTCCAACAGCACAACCGGCACAAATCACAAACTTTCCTCATCATGGAGGATCTACTGCTTCTCCCTCTCCAACTGATCAAGCATCACAGTTCAACAACCAGAGCTTCTTTGGACAACAAGGGAATGCAGCTCCCTTTAGCTCATCATATACCCATCAAGTGCCTGCTCCCAATGCTTCACCGTATGCTGTTTCAGCGGCACCAAATTCTTTAGTTTCTCAACCATCCAAAGATAAGTTTGAAACAAAATCAACAGTTTGGGCAGACACATTAAGCAGGGGACTGGTTAATTTAAACATATCTGGACGTGAGTGCTTATACCTTATCAATGCTTCAGTTTCTGCTATATACTTCAATTATAATGTTGATCTTATCTGGACTAACTGTTAACTATTATGCTCTTCACTTGCAGCTAAAACTAATCCATTAGCAGATATTGGCATTGACTTCGAATCCATTAATAGGAAGGAAAAGAGAATGGAGAAGCCCACTAACACACCTGTAACATCAACTGTAAATATGGGTAAAGCTATGGGATCAGGTTCAGGCATAGGTCGTGCTGGTGCTGGTGCTCTTAGACCTAATCCAAATTCGATGATGGGTTCTGGTATGGGAATGGGTATGGGAATGGGCAATGCTCCCGGTGGTATGGGTATGGGAGGTTACGGAGGAGGCATGAATCCATCCATGGGTATGGGTATGGGTGGTATGGGGGGAATGGGCATGGGGCAAGGATACCAGATGCAACCTCCTAATGGAATGCCTCCTGGTTCCAACATGCCAGGTAACTATAATAATAACATGATGCGTCCAGGTGGTTATGCTCAACAGCCATATGGTGGATACCGATGAGATTGAATTGAACATTATTCTCATAGATGGAAAGTTGAAGTATTGTTGATTGTTTTGCTACAAGCTGAGAGAAGCCATATCAATACCAGTGCCTACTAGTAGTCCACATCAACATTCGGATTTTATAGCAGTGTATCATTAAAGTTGCAATTTTCTGTTAAGTGACCTAGTGTGGTGTATGTTTATTCTTATAAATGTGCTACTACAATTCTTTTCTTTTTTGGGGTCACCCTTCTTTAGGGTGCTTTGGGTATCAGTGTTGTGTACCAGTGACGGGATAGAATAACCTTACTTGGGTTATTGCTTCCTTTACATGTTCCTCATATTTTTTGAACACCAACAGGTGGTTTGATATATTAATATATTCTTTTTCACATTTTGCTCTTTTACATCTGCCTCAAACTTAAGCATATCAAATAAATGGTTTGTCTTTCAAGCCTTTGTTGATTAATTTCTTCTTTTGACGTGTGAGCTTGTTAATTTATTGATAAAAATTCATCAAGATTCTATAAGGAAGGTGGTAGGCTAAACATGCAACGGGATGCCAGTGTATATGCAATAATGCAACGGGATTCCAACCATTTTCTTGTCATTTTTCACTAGTTGTGTTGTCCTCCATTTGAATAATTTTACGACTTAGTTTCTTCTTTTGGGGTAGGAAACATCAAAATTCAAAACTAGTACCTATGAAACATCAGTGGTTTCAGAGTATTCTTACGATCTCTGAATCTTGGTGACCTGAATTTGATACCGGCAAACCACGAGTACAAGAGACCATGAAACTATTCTCCACATACATGTTTGTTAATTAGTTTGCTTGCTTGACAGTTATATTTGAATTAAACGATCAAGTATAGCAAGAAAGAAACATATCAGGTGAGTTTCCTTGGTCAGGTAGAATTGCAGTCGATTTGTTGAATGTAGAAGCTGCTTGATGATAAAAAACAAGGATGGATGGTTATTGATTTTTTTTGTTAGAATAGGTAGGTTACTAAAGGAAATTCAGATTCAATGAATGATTCATCGAAGGCAAATAAAGTTTGAAAAGTTGACAGCAACTTCAGTGTTGATATTGCTAGATTCAACTAAGCTTTTTGTGCTTTATTGTGACACTCTTGAATAAGGTTTGAGAGGTGTTTTGATGCAAGATGGCAAGGTGCTTGTTTGAATATACATAAACATGTTTAAATCTTGAGTGAAAAATAAAACGATCGAGTCAATTAGTGTATGTTTAAATCCTCATTCTCTATTAGAAACAAATGATAATGCTTCTCCCCAGATTTGGGTACTCTATAATTGATTTTATAAAATAATATACCTGCATACTTGAATGAATGAGTAAACTCCCATTTTGGTCGTTGAGATTATGACAGTCTGTATATGAAGAACATGTAATTACTGAAACTAAAAAACGACCTTGAAACAAGCTCCTATAGTTCACGGTAGTTCAAAATACCAACTCTGTTGGATAATCTTACTAAGAACGTCACATAGGTGCCTACATGTATGTCCATCGTCTAAAGTATTTTGATAAAAATGAGTATATTTGATGGGTAACTCTGGCAGTGATGATGCAGATGAGTTCCTCTTGTATGTCCATGATTCTGACTAGGTCATTAAGTATAGTTACTGGTGTGGCCTTTTACTAATTGAAAAGTACCTATTGATGAATGAAAGTTATTTTCTGTTTGGTTATTGCTTTTGAAATCCTTGGTATTTATGCCTATAAGCAAGTTAGTGTATAATATTTAACTGGTTACTCTTACTGATGAGTGCCAATTGTATGTAAGTTTCTCATATGACTGTTGTACTTTGAGTAAGAGCAACTTTTAACGCTAGTGGCTTATATTTGGATCACATAAACAATATGATTTCATTAATGCACAAGGCACCATTGTGAGTTGATCTACATAACTGACAATTTGGAGTAATATAACAAACAAGAACTATTATCAAAGACTTTCTTTCTTTTAGTTTTTTTAATTTTAAAGACTACGTTTGTTACAAATTCAGGGATCAAAATAGCAATTTACTCAAATATAAAAGGGTGTTTTACCCAAAACCAAAATATGAAAGGACCTGCTGCAGTGACTTAATGGAGTATAAAAAAGAAAAAATTCATTCAATTAGTAATAATCCCCCAAGTACATTAAGAAACAATACTCTCTTAAAAAAGTTATCTCCAATAAATAAAAACAAAGCATCCATGAAGAAAGAGCATAATCAACATAATGTAAATTGAACTCCTTTCTTGATGCAGCAAAATATATACCATCTAAGCCAGAATTTACATATTATAATGTTGTAATTCATTGCATACATAATGTACCATATCAACTTGTCAATGTTTTATTTCTAATGGGAAGGTTTCTAAGGCAATCTCTAAGTAGATCAGAAGTAGCAGAAAGTTTCTTTCTACTGGAAGATAGTATCCACCGGAAGGTAGTCTCATAGTTTGATCATGAGGCTGAAGTACTGCCGTGTAGGGGGAGAAATTGGTCGGAAAATAGCGAAAAGAAGCGATTAAATTTTCTTCAAAAAGGAAAAATAAAAGTGGAGTTAACTGGACATTAATCGCATTAAGGTGGAGGGGAAGTGTGTTTGACAATTTGATAACAAAATAAAGGGAGGTTAGTGTTTGTGTTATGGAAGATAGAGAAAGGCTTGGTGTTGCATAATTTGCATCTAGAATTGTTATTGTTATAATACACATAGCATTTAACAAGGATACGAGATATAATCCATTGCAAAAATTTGCTGATTCTAAAAAAAAATCAATATTTATTTAACTCAAATTAATACAATTTTCAATCAAAAAAATTAATATAATACATTTAACTCAAATTAAACTATCAATATTAATGCATACAAGTTTTCAAAATATTAATGCATACAAGTTTTTAATACTCCTTAAAAAAAGGTTTTTAATACAACATTTATTTTTTAATTTATTTACTAAAATACAATATGCATTTTGTTTTAAAAGTTTACTAATCTTCAAATAATTAACTTAATAATTTAATGATGCAACATAAATTTAAACCATTATATAAAAAAATGGTTTAAATTCCAGAGCAAACTCCAGAGCAAACTCGCCATTGGCGAGCGTGGGGCGAGTTACATGACTTTCTAAAATGTGTGGCCGTCCTGTGGTTCTGTAGTACCGTCATGGGCTCAGTTTCGAAATATTCCTTTAAGATTTTGTACTACTTCATTCCAAGGACCCATATGCTAATATTCCAAGTTTTCGTAAAAGGAAAACATCGGACAAGTATCGTTGTTAATTAACAAAGCATTACGTTCTAGATTGTGAACATGTATAAGATAGGTTTTGAAGAGTGCATCGAACCTTGCATGATGATTCTTGGAGAAGTTAAGGTTGACGAAGTCAACAACCGTATTCATTCAAAGAATCGTACGAGACGTTCGGAAGTTGTGTTAAGATTTTCAAGTGCGAGTAATTTAAGTTGGAAATCTTAAGGATATATGAATCGAAAGACTTTCTAACAACAGTCGGGCTTATTAGCGTGTTAAGTTTGTTTCTTCCGTGCCAAGTTTATATCAGTTGCCGTAAGTTCGCATTGAATGGGAAATTAAGACAAGATTTGGAAACTTTCCTAAGCATCTAAGAAAGATAAGATTCCCACAGAGTCGTCGTTTAAACTACGCAGATGAGAGGCGAAGGCCTTGATATTCAATAAGGAAGATCATGTGTTCATGTAAGTTATGCCTAAGTTAAGGAAGTTTGAAGACCCTTCGCGGTTAAGAGAATTGAGTACAAGTTATGTAAATCTCTTCGAAATACTCTGAAGTGTTGATTCATCAGATTACCAGTTGGATATGTACGGTTATAGTGAAAATGCTTGAGTATGCACATGAACAATAAGATACTTCAAACACAAGTAAGCACTGCAGGGCAAACCTGGATTTCATTAGGACTACAGTAGAAAGGCAAATCCTGAGTGTTCCAGTTAATTATAAGTTAGTGTTGTGATTAGTTACTGTCAAACGGGTAGGCTACGGACCCGAAATAACTAGTTTGACACGCAGCAATGACAAGTTTCGACCACGGTATCTCAAGTTAAACCTAGACTTCAAGAAGATCTTCCAATAATATGAGGGTTACTCCAAGATATTATGTATTAGACTCAATAATTTTTAAGTGATCTATAAATTTCGAGGACGAAATTTCTTTTAAGGGGGGTATAGTGTAATATCCCACTCGTCAGTTATCGGAATATTACCAGCCGAACGTATCGGAGGACAAATGTTCATGAAATGCAAGTACGACGAAGAATGTTTTATCAGGTAATATCAGTTAAGCATGGGTTTGATCATCAGTGTCAGTGTAAACACGAGTAAGACCAAGGGCATTTCAGTATTTTCTTACAAGGAGTATATAAAGGTGAGGGGAGCCAAATTCTTCATAATCTTATGTTGTCTCTCTCTCTAAACATCAAAGAACAAGAATCCTCTTCTCCTTCTCTCTTCATGTCGCCCCCAACCTCCTTCTATAACCCATCAATCCTTCCAAGTTTGTGTAATTGGTGAATCAAGCATGAATCAAGGTGTTTTAACAAGCAAGAAACAACTATGAGTTAGAATTGAAGCTTTAAGGTTATCTTGGAATGAAGATCAAGAGCTAGGGTTTGGTGTAGAGTGGAACTTGAAGATGGAAGCTTGTTATTGCAAGATTATGTTAAGGTGAGTTCTTAGATTAATTTACCACCTTTGGGTTGTGTGATTATAGTAAGAGAACATGATTCTAGGCCAAGTTTAGCATGATGAGATTTTAGTACCCAAATGTCAATCTTGTTGTTTATATGTTAAAATTGTCATGCAAGATGTTTTATGATGTTTATATAAGTTGTTGGATGTATATGATGCATTGCAGGATTGAATTGGATGTGGTTTAGGTCAAAAATGCAAAATCTGCACTACTGACCCGAAGAAAATCGCCATAAGCGAAATATTTGGCTTATAGCGAGTTTCCCCATATGAAACTTACCAATAGTAGCTCTGCCCTTGCCAACTTCTCATTGGTTTGTTGGCTTGTTATGGGGTCGTAGTGCAGTCCGAGGCTTTTCTTACGATGATTTCCAACTTTATAACTCCTAAACAACATCTAAGCAATGCACATAACAACAAACGATTCTTGAATATGAAAATCATGGCTAATCTTAACATGTGCAATGAGGATGGCTTATGAGAGTTTACATACGAACATTATCGGGTAGCAATGAATCTAAGAATGGAAAACTATAGAGCCTCGACGTAATCCGTCAAGAACTAGATTGTTAGCATGAATCCCTAAGTATGTCAACACATGAATTAATGAGTATAAACTCTTTACTATGAACAAGAATGACTATGCAAGCAAGCAATGACTCACCACTAAACGAGTAGATCACGGACTCGTGGTGATCATTCACGTAAGATAGCACGCCTCTAGCGTAACATGAATATGATATGTATATGATTATGACCATGTAAGTATATTTACCGTTAATCGGGTAGATCACGGACCCGTGGTAAATAAGTAAGCAAGTAATAGTATAAGTTATCATGTATGAACAAGACTATAAGCAAGATGTAGGTGTCGTGTCTCTTGCTATCCACGCCAGGGGATACAAGAGGTTCACGCTAGGGGGACGGGACACGCTCCGCAAGGTAGGCCCAGACGACACTGAGGGAGTCCGATGTACCCTAGCT
>Ga0209282_1001977_pt1 | contig 11596 bp, 7 predicted proteins | sample Mtrugardesep15_FD_187529 | JGI IMG/M metagenome (GOLD analysis project Ga0209282, IMG submission 187529) | Root nodule microbial communities of legume samples collected from California, USA - M. trunc garden sep15 (SPAdes) (version 2) | ecosystem: Host-associated > Plants > Roots > Nodule...
AAAAAAAAAAAAAAAAAAAAAAAATATATATATATATATATATATATATATATATATATATATATATAATTAATCGAGTCATCCCATGAAACAAACGAATTGAGCTATATATAACTTAAGTTTAATTCATTTAGTTAACGAACTTATTTTGAACTCACATTCAGGTCATTTGGTTCCCAGATAAAGTTCAACAGATCAATTATTGAATAAAATTTCAAACTATATTTAGGTTGGCTCAGTTTATCGTGAGACATACCCTTGACATAATTGAATCAAACAGAGTGGGAGGGTACATCCCAAGACACTTTGATATCCAAGTTAATTGTTTGCTTTGAGAGAACCAAAAGATAATGCATAATTTTGTATGGTATTGTAATTAGAAGGTCGTTGTTGTTGCTTTTAACTGGTCGGTACATGACCGAACCAAAGTAGAATCTATTTTGATTAACTGTCGCAACGTTTTCTTACTTATACGACAACTCTTATGTTGAGTTTTTTAAGAGATATATTAATACGGTTGTTCATAACCTTGTAAAGGTGCCTGTCCATATATAATGTCCGTCTATATATAATGCCAATTCTCAATTCTATTTTAACATACTAGATTATATCGATCTTTTGATTTTTAATGAAACGAATTAATTTTCTCTTGTAAAAAAAACCTTAAACCCTCGACCTTTATAAGGTTACTTGTATTTATTTAGTTTAATGGAAAATAAAACTTCATGCATCCTATAAAAGTGATCAATACATAAAATAAAAACAAAAATCTAACCATCGAGATCATGATGTTATTCAATTCTTGATTTGGTAGTCTTTCATGAATTTCATACCTTTTTATACACTAAATGTCTTTCTAATATCATTTTTCATATAAATAAATTTTTATACAGTAAATGTCTTTCTAATATCATTTTTCATATAAATGTAGTTAAAATATATACAAGAAAACCATCTCCATTTTATATCAAAGTCTCATTTTTATAAGCTTCATCGTTGAAAACGCACATCATGTAAAAGTAATAACTTATTTTTATGCATGAACATTATGCCAAAAAGTAACTAAAATTGCGAGAGTTAACACAAGATAAATTACTCTATCAACTAAATGACAAATTGTTGATTATCCCATGCAATATTTGTAGTAAATAAAATATATTTCTATAAGAGTAAATTTAAGGTTGAAGTAATGTCCTATACTATACGCAAGAACTGAAAGTAACATTGTCTTCTTTCTACACTGAGGAAAACCACTCATCTTTTAACAGCTACCTAAAATTGGCTACGCTGAGTTACGAGCCATCAAGCAATAGAGCATCTTGGAATAAAACTTTGTACTGTCAATTTTCAGGTAGGTTGATGATGATGAAACTACTAGTGAATAGAAAAAGAACGGTTAACGACTGAATAGGTAATTCAACACATGAGCAAACCTTAAAGAGCAGACCTTATGTGCCGATTTTGGATATATTTTTTATAGAAAAAAGTTTAAGTGAGTTGGGTTTCGAAGATTTATCAGAGTCAGAGCAGACCTTAAAGAACGTTTCCCTCAATTTTGCATGTAAGTTAATTTCTTATCGACTGAATCAAATTTCATTGTTATCCATATTTAAATATGTATTAAAGAAAGTTTTACCAAAAAAATTATAAATAGTAGAATTTAGCGACATCTATTCTATCATGTTTTATTGATTTCCTCTTTTTGCTTTCCCCTGCGATTTGAAAGGAGTGAGATGAAATCCTTGCTTTAATTAACTTTATAATTATTTAATTATTAATTATAATTTTATCTTTATTCTTTGTAATCACTACTCAATTCTCATACATATAACCACTCACTTGAGTTAAAAAAAGCATAAAAGGAATCAAAATTATGGTCTCTACGTTTGAAAACACCAGTCACTAGAAATGAAAGTTTATTTGCATGTCGAACTATGGTCTTAATTAAAATAATAATAGTAATAATATTGACCATCATGTATTTGAAAAACGTATTCATGATATTATACCATTAATATAATGAAACGAGAACCAGATTTTTTTTTTCCTTTCAAATAAACTTGAATTAACTAAGAAAATTCAAATTAGTCGTAACACTCATTAGGCCATTAATTAACAAAGATTAGTGTCAAAGACTTACAATTTTAAAAATTAAAGAATATGTTTTAATTCTATAAAATAGTTTATTTTTAAATAAGGGTAAAAGTGAAATAAAAAAAGTCATAACTCTTCCATTTCATTAACTTTCCAAACAATGTAATGAAAAATCTATTCCGAGTAGCCAAATTGTGGAATAGACACTGTTCCATTCCATTTTATTCTATTCCGCCCCATTCGTTTTAGCAAATCCAAACAGTCTAACGCTTTTATAACGAGCAACAGATTAAATGTACATGTTGTATGCTAATTTGAAGGCATATTCATCCCAATAGGTTTATTTAAAATCTATATTACATTAAATATAAATAATATGAATACAGAAGACAGCACATATATTATTCTGAAACAATGCAATTTATTAATTTTTCAACTCAGGACACAGCTCACACCGCTACAGGTTCTGTAGCTTTCTTCAACCATGCATTTTCAGCTTCATCCAAATGTGGAGCCAAAATATCTCTACACTTCGAATGATAGGAGTTCAACCAATTTTTCTCTTCTGGATTTAGAAGGTTCAGGTCAATCAACTTTGTTTGATATGGTGCCTACACGAGAAACATCAAACGATTATGAATACCATGAGAAACAGTATTCTATTGTCAGTGACAGCTTAATCTTAAAATAGTACTAATGTTATAGCATAGCGGAACTTGGACAAACCGCTAAAGCATAGCAGAATTTGGACAAACTGCTATTGGTCCGCAATACGCTATTTAGTACAAAGGTCCGCGATACACTGTTTAGTACAAAATGTCATCAAATAGCGGACTACAGTGGCGCTACAGCCATATTGCATAGGGGAATTTCAATAATCTGCTATTTTCCGCTATACACAATTGACAACACTGTCTAGTACAAGCATATTAAAATAATATAAAACACTATTCCAAAGCATTTTATTATTGTCAAGTTTTTTTTTCTTCTTTCTATCATCAACTCAAGGAGTTTAATTATAATATTTGACTGACCAAAAAAATAAAGATCCCGCGGAAAAAAACTAAACAAAAGTTAATACACAGGTTAGGACTTACCCAGGTAATATGCTCGAACGATAAGTAACCTTTATCGCCAAAATTAAATTTTGTATCAGCCTCGTTGATAACAAGCACATTCTCCAATCTTATCCCAAATGCTCCATCCTCATAGTAACCAGGTTCTAAAAACCAATTCAAATGAATATAAGTATAATCGAACATTGGTTGACTTTTGAATGGCCAGTAAAATAAATTGAAAAAAAAGATAAAAAGATAAATGGTGTGCCAATCCCATAAGGCCATAGCACAAGCTATAACAATATATAATACTAACCGTCTGTAACAGTCATAGAAGCTTGCAATGGTACATTTCGTATTCTGAAACTGATTAAATGAGGTCCTGCACATGTTATGTGATATTAATTTAAAGTCTCGCTTTGAATTGAATTGGAAAAGAAATCGGAAATAGAATCAAAATAAGGAATAGGTAAACTGTGATAGTTCAACTATACCTTCATGGACATTCAGGTAGGACCCAATACCGTGACCAGTTCCATGTCGATAATCAAGACCGTAGTTCCACAAAGGAATTCGAGAAAGAATATCAAGTTGGTGACCTACAAGAATTTTAAAAAGGGAAAAAACTAGCTAAGTTCTTGCATTTGAAATGGAGTCTAGCTCAAATTATGCCCAAAGAATTTGACACGGAAGAGTAAAACTTTGTAATACCATTTGTTCCATTAGGAAATCTAGCATTTCCCAAAGCAATGTGACCCTTTAGGACCTGCACCAAGTTCAGCAAATCAAGCAACTTAACATAAATCATAAATCATAGATACTACAAACACACGACTGATTATCATAGCTAAGTAAATAAAGACACGTACTGCCGTATAACATGCTTTTTCATGATCTGAAGGTCTCCCGAAATGAACGGTTCGTGTAATATCAGTTGTTCCATCCAGATACTACAAACACACGACCAATTATCAATATACAGAACTGAATATCATGATTAGAATCCGACAGAAGAGTAAGTTTCACTAATATTAACAATCTCCACAGATTTCAGCAAATGTCAATAACGCATACTAGACAGACCTGGGCTCCAGAATCAAAAAGATAAATTTTGTCTGGATCAAGCTCGGCACATGTTTCTGCTTCTGGAGAATAATGAATAATGGCTGCATTTGGGCCTACTGAGGAAATAGTAGGGAAACTCAATCCTCTGAAATGCTGAAAACAGATTAGAAAACAAAGAGTTAGAATCGAACATAGACTGCATACTCTCTACAACATGCAAACATATCTACTTCCATACATTCATATTTCTGAGGTTATATGAAAGAAATATTTTTCCTTGTAAATTCATTTTTATCGTCTTCAAACAATATATACAAAGCAAATGCAGTCAAATTTCAATTCTAGTATGCTTGAGAAAATGGGGTCAAATATGACGGTAAAATGAAGCTGAAAATGTTCAATTCGTGCATGGTATGGTAAGAGTCTGCAGAAATACTATATGCAACAGCTGAAAAGGCCGGTCACTACTTGCACAGAATGGGCTTAACAGACTATTGAAAAAAATATAAATTTTCCGCTTTCTGGGAAAGATTGAAACAGCTTTTTCAAATGCTTATTTCAGAGGCTAAAATCTTTGGCATCTCCACAAAGTACTTTTTTTTTACAATCTTTTTGCTAAAAACAAAGTTATCCAAAAGAATACTTAGGGCCTGTTTGATTCCCTTCTTAAAAACTGTTTTTTAGTTTTTTAAAATAAAAAATTTAAAAACTTGTTTGGCAATCCAATTTTAGAAGAGTGTTTTTGGAAACTGTTTTTCATTTATTGGTTTTTAAAAGTGAAAAAGCAAAACAGGTTAAAGGTGTTTTGCTTTTCAATTTTTCAGTTTTTGAAAAGCAAAAACACGGAAAAGAGTGCAATTTTCATTAATGGCATTTCTGTAATATTGTACAACCTGAAAATATAAGATGAAAAAAACTAATTTTGCTCTATGAATGAAAAATCCGATTTCTGTGTGTTAAAAAGATATTTTGCTCTATTGTATCAAACAAGTTTTATCATTCTCTTGTCTTTAAAACTGTTTTCAAAACTATGATTGCCAAACAACTTTTATTTTTCATTTTCTTAAAAACAGTTTTTAAAATTGATTTGGAAAATAGATTTCAAAAACTAAAAATCAAAACACATTCAAACAGACCCTTAATGTCTAGTTGACTTCACCTCTTTTGATGCTCGAAACTCCTCAAGCTTGTCACTTACAGTCACCTCAGTCAATTTCAAGGACTTCCTGCCATAGTTTGAAAACTTTTGTGAGCATAGTGTATGATTTACCTTTTTACTGATGCAAATGCATAATGAGCTAATTACATGAAAGATTTTCCAAGGGTCTAAACATTTTCAAGAATCAGAAAAAATATCACCATTAAGAAAAGTAAAAATAAATCTTATTCGTTTCACTTGGACAATATTCTTCTAATAGAAGGCAAGTTAATTTTCATGAAAAAATTTATAGTGGGAAATTTGTTTCCACTGTCACAAATGCCAACCCGGGCTAACAAATGAAACCAGTTTGCCAATTTTTTCTTAATTTTCATAAGGTGATATAATATTAATCATGTTAGAGTTTAGGACATTTCGTAATTGAGAGGATGAATCATGCTAATAACTCACTCTCTAATGCATTTTTTTCATCGCTGCTCCTATTTCCTAGGTAAGTCTACATTGGACTCACTAAAATATATGAGGATCCCACTCTCAATTTGATTGGACCAACTTATGAATTAGTAGAGCTCACATGAACTTCACTCAATAATAAAGTGTTGAAAGAGCATGTTAGAGAGTGTCACGAGAGGATGCTTACAAAGGTTTCTCCTTTTTTACGGTGTTCTCCTCCAAAAAGTATCCAGATGCTCCATAAATATCCTGCATCTGCACATTGAAGCAATATTTTGCATCATTAACTGACACCTCAGATCTTGCTGTATAATTTGGCCGATTAAAAGGAAAAAGGAAAATATAATAATAGAGAGAAAATAAAATATGTGTAGAGACACAAGATCTAAATGCAAACCTTATTATCCAGCCAAACAAGATATTGCACAACAGCCGCACCATCCCGAACATGGGACTTTCTTAACCCATCCAATTCCACTGGGTTCTACAAGCAATAAAGAAATTAACAGTGAGCGAAATTGTATTTGATAAAATCAAAATAAAAAAGTTCTTTAAGATAAGTGCTCATCGAATTAATTGTTGAGATATTTTTCTCAATTTCCTAAGATAATAAACTTAAGGGATATCAAAAACTGTCAGCCATCAGTCATACAGTCTTCCATAAGTATAAATGTAATTGAAGCATCCTAATTTATCATGCGAGGTTGTTTTGAGAAAACTTCACATTAACTTCTCAACTTTTTCCACAATCAATTGTCATTTATAAAGGAGTATAAGCGTGCATGATACAACCTTTAAAGCTTTTGGAAGAGCCAGAGGTGATTGCTGCAAGACAACTGCATCAGGGTTCAGTTTGGAATACAGTGCATAACAGCATGAAGCTGGATCAGCCCATATGAGGTTGCTACTCTTTTCTCCTGTTTGATGTTTACCATTTACACTCTTATTGGTTTCACTAGCGAAGTTTTCAGATTGCTTCGTAACTTCAGCTAGACTAGCCTTGGCAGTAGACGCGGAATCAAGCTCATTAGTCGCAAGCAATGCCGCATCTAAGCTTACTTCTGTATACTCTTTAATTTCAATTCCGTTCTCCTCTAAATGAGTTTTAACCTGGCAAAAAACACAATTTTCAATAAGTTGTGTAACCGAAGTAGCATCTTCCAATCCGAAGATACAAAGATCATTAATCAAAGTAATACTCTGCCAATATATCTTTCTTAATCTTCCTAAGTAAATAAACTTCAGTTTAGTTCAACCACACATGAAGTTTTCATTGGTTCAAATTATACCATTGTTACTACATTATATACATATACAAGGGCAGAAGAATTTTTATCATTGTTTTAGCACAATATAGACTTATAGTAACTTGATATAATATAGTTCTATTGACGGTACTTTTACAGCCATAGGATTCAGATAAGTAGCATTCAACATTTTTAAATAAAGGTCTATCATTCTTATATATCTAAGTTAGACAAACAGTCGGTGGAACAAATTTGGAGCTAATGAGGCTACTCAAACTGACCTCAATAGACACCTTTCGCTTATCCACATAAATGAAGGCAGAATTGGATGTCACAATAGCAAATGCGTGAACAACAGGACAGTATGCCACATCTTTTCCACGAATATTATACAGCCAGGCAACCTGTATTGGATAACATCGAATAAAATGAAAAAAAAAAATTAGCCTAAAAAAGGGTGAACGTTTGAGGCAGAAAATATCCTCTAATTAAAAAACAAAACTGTAAGGGGAAAGAAACACAAAGTACGAACTATTAAGAGGATACACTCACTTCGTCGAGTGCTGTTAAAACTATTCCTCGAGCATGCTCCCGTGCAAGCTTATTTCTCAAATCTTTCAACTTATCTGTGACAGAGCGACCTGCAAACTTTAATGGTTGTACAACGGCAGCATTAATTTCTGCTGGTGGACGTGTTGTCCATACTTCATCAACCAAATTCTTTGTTGTTTGGACCAGCTTCTGCTGTTTTCTGGAAAAAGCACGTTCCCATCTTTGAGCAGTATCAATTGAAATGCACCAAGGGTCAACCCCGATTGCTGCATCTTTTGGCAAGTTCTAGTAAATGGAAATGACTTATCAGTACAAACATCCCATACAAAAAAAAAACAAAGTTATAAACACGAGATAAATAGAAAATAGACCACTCAGCAGCAACTCATGGATGAGGCACAAGACTAATTCACAGCACTGTCTTCATGTCTAGGATATTATTTGCTTTTAAAATTTCTAATAGTTTCAAGTCTTGTCCCTATTTTGACATATAATTTCGCTTACTGTTAATTACTTTTTTTGATATATGTGCATTCTCTTCCTACCTCTCTATAGTTCTCTTCCAAATCCTCTTATTTTATCTTCAATTTTTTAACAATAACCTAAATTTCAGTGTAGCACAAACAACCTATTTTGTTTAGCACAAACAACCTTGGTCAGCACCTAAACAAGGAGAAGCGATTTGTGGACACCATGTCAACAATGCCATGAACAACATCATCTCCTAAATTTTGTCTTCAGCAATAAAAATAGCATACATAAAAAAAAAAAACTTTTCTAAAGTCTCACATCAGCCATCCAGATATCTACAGCAGGATCTTCAGCTAGACGCATTAGCTTCCACTGATCACTAAGTTGTTGTTCAGCCTGCAGAAAATAACGTCCATCGGTCCAAAGCAGTGCTTCATCCTTTGTTATAAGTGCCAAACCTGAATGCCATAAGAAAATGAAAAACAAGTAAGAAAAATATGAGACCAGATTCACAATTCATCTTATATCCACTAACACTAACAGTGGATGCATTCCGTAGGAATCACCGAGAGTGAATCAGATATGAGGCTGATAATTAATTACTGACTAGTCACACACGATGATACTCTAGTAACCAAAGCCTAATTCATTTTCAAACTTATAGAAACATGAATTACTTTCACAGAAACCAATTATTCAACTTGAGAAAGGTTTATAGAATTTTAATGAATTCTTTTTTCTGAATTGCTTGAATGAATAGAACTCAACAATCACATGTTCATATATCTCTAGAAATAAATATAAACCTAATTTACGTTTTAGGTTATAACTAATAATGACGCTACATCCTACATACATCAAATAACAGCTACATGAATCTAATTATAAATTTCTACTGCTCTCTCAAACATTCCCTCTTAAGATGGATCATGAAGTACATATCAAATGAATAAAGATGTCTACAGCTGGCTGATCATTTGAGCTAACAGACAAAGCAAAATCGGGACTATGTGTATTCTAATACCTAGTTGATAAAAGGTTTAGAAAAGAATTTTGTTGAATAGCTTGAGTGAGTAACAGTAATAATAAGGCATCACTAACATAGTTTGTAATAAGTTCAATAGCGTCGAAACTTTTGATCGAAAGCATGTCTGCTATCTGATGCATGTAGGTGTCGGACACCGGCACAACAGTGACACATGTGATTACATTGAAGTTTGAACTATGTCATTTTCTCAAATTATTATCAGTGTTGACATGACAGTGTACGCATATATGTTTGTGCTTCATAGGAATATAAGTAATCATTACGAGTCTGATATAACTATAAGCATAGCAGGTTATCATCAATCAAATGGTTATATCAGGTTGTTAGAGTTGGTTAGTAGTTTGCTCGAGTTTGCTATTATTCTAACTTAAATACAAACCTTCATCTGAATATATCATCACAAGAAATAATTCACTTCAATCAATGAAATTTAGATTCATAAAAAAAATAAAAAATAATATTACGTACATATAGACATGTATTATGCATACAGCTTATATTTATTTATAAGATAAATTAATAAGGATAAACTACATGAATATACAACTATTCTGAATCTATGGTTATTCATTTCTAATATTATTTCCAATAATTCATAACTGCTGAAGCAAAAAAAGAAGAAAAATACAGAGAAACCTTGAAATTGAAACAAATATTACTTTGGTCACCAAATCAATTCTCTAAACCCTAAATTAATATACGATACAAATAAAAAACGCATCAAAAACTTTATGGATTGAATTGAAACTAACCAGCACTTCCAGTGAATCCAGAAACAAATGCACGACGCTTGTCACGTGCAGATACATATTCACTCTGCAAATTACAACAATTATGATCGCATAAATAAAAAAGATCAGATTAGAAGAAAAGATAATGAAAATTGATGATTGAGTAATTACTTAATTAATTAACTAATTAACCTGGTGATAATCTTCAGAAGGAACAACTAAAGCATGAAGAGGTGGAGAATGAGAATACATCAAAGAACGCAAAGCAGAAAGTGTGTCTGCCATTTTTTTGTTTTGATTTTCAAGTTTCACCGCTGAACTGATGAGTTTCGAGTATTTGTGTTACAAACGATGACAAGTGATGTTTGATGACATGTTCTTATAGAGAGATAGATTCTAGTATTTATTTGTTACATGTACTTCCACTATTCCAGGTGTCTCGGTTACAAACAGATTTTAATAATATATCTTTTTTTAACCCATCCATTTTATTCCACCCTATTACACTATAAAATTAATTTGATTTGATAAGATTGTTATTTTCTTTTATTTTTTGGTTACAAGGCTAAACAAAGAGAAAAACAAACAGAAACAAGGAAAAGAAAACAGAACTAAGGCCTTAAGAAAAGCGTTCCTAATTCATCCGACTGCAGCAAAGGGATAAGACCCTTTGGAGGGTGGGAGTGAATAGTCAAAACCATATCATTTGAAGCTTCTAGTTTGGTCAAGAAATCAGCACATTGGTTACCTTCTCTTAGCGAATGATGGAGATAATAATTTCTTGTACTGAGAAGATCTTTGATATTTTGAATGAGAACGACATAGACATGAAAATGATTTAAATCTTCCTTAATGAGGTTGACTGTGAGAAGGGAATTAGAATAGCATGCGACGACCTCATAATTCAGGTTGATTGCTAAGATAAGACCTTGATAGAGTGTTGAAAGCTCAACAAACAGAATGTCCTGAGAGTGACTAATAAAACCTGATAAAGCATATATAAAGCTGCCGGAATGGTTCCTGAGAATACCACCAAAGTCTGTTCGGATATGGTCTCCACTACAGCTGCCATCAACGTTCAAAATGGTACACTGATGATTATTGTTGTTCCATTGAATAAACCTGTCCGGAGGAGGAGCGGTTGCGGTTTGGAGGAAAGCCGAACTGATGGTTTCTGCCAAACTGAAGATTTTATAACACAATCAGGTTAATGACAATGTTTCGTTACCGAGACACATAAGATTGTGGTGTCTCCAAATCCACCATAATCCCGTCAGAAAGAGGATCGACCGAGAGGAGCTAGCACCCTCTTTTAACCAAACCTGCATCGAATTGGAGGAGAAGAATTGATGGGAGGAAAAACCAATTTTTTCCATATAACCATAGAAAAATTACAGTCGCGCAAGCAATGGAATAAGGATTCATCATGGTCACCACATCTAGTGCATGTAGGCGAAGTTACCATATTTATATGATTCAGCAAAGCTAAAGTGGGAACAGCTTCGTGACAAACTAACCAAACCAAAAATTTAAATTTTCCGGGACTTTCAACCTCCAAATCCAGCTCCAAGAAATACTATGATGGACATCAAAAGCATGGTGAGAGATTAACCAGCTATAACCACTATTGGTTGAGTAAATACCATTTTTGTTTTGAGGCCAAATGAAAGCATCCACAATTGATGGGTTTAAATTAATTCGGGTGGTGTTAATGACAT
>Ga0209282_1001978_pt1 | contig 11594 bp, 8 predicted proteins | sample Mtrugardesep15_FD_187529 | JGI IMG/M metagenome (GOLD analysis project Ga0209282, IMG submission 187529) | Root nodule microbial communities of legume samples collected from California, USA - M. trunc garden sep15 (SPAdes) (version 2) | ecosystem: Host-associated > Plants > Roots > Nodule...
AAAAAAAAAAAAAAAAAAAAAAAAAAAAAAAAAAAAAAAAAAAAAAAAAAAAAAAAAAAAAAAATATTTAAAAAAAAAAAAAACAAAAAACAAGAGACCTATAAATTTTTATATGTATATAAGAAAATCATCCCTAATAGACAAGGGTAAAGAGTCCCACCAAACAACATTTGTTTCATATACCTCTAATATTGCACAGCAATTAGATCATTTGTTTCTTTCACCAAGATATGCCAAATCAGGTCAAGGTCTTTTTGGAGCACCAAACAAATATATGAGTTTGCTTCTTTATCATGATGCTGAACTGCCAAGGATAGAAGCGGCTCTAAAACAAGTGAATTTTGCTAAAGTTGATGAACCATGACAACAATGTCAATATTATTTTGAACCTCCTCATCAGTTACATTAGCCAAAACAAAATGAAATAAGGTGCTTGCATTTGGATTCTCATTTTGTATTGTTGTCACCATCACATGTTGTTGCATCTCCTACAACTTTTCATTAGGGCTGACGCATCTATAGGTTTCTCAACAATAGCCAATGTGCTCTTCTAAGGGATTTTTAACTATAACCAATGGCTGCTCCTATAAGTATTTTTTGACAATAACCAATGGATGTCCCTTTTGAGGATTCAAAATGACGACCTTATCAACATCAACCTCTATACGTCGAGGAACAAATTGTTGTGGTACTTTCTTTGGTGCTTGTTGTTCTTTGACCAACACTTTCTTCCCTAGATTGTAATGCCGCTATTATTAATAAAACTTCCCCTTCCCATTTTTTTAAAAAGGAAAACAATACATAAAAATATACTATCAACACATCAAATTCATCTATGTGTGACTTTAAGATTAGTTATGATAAAAATCAAATATTTTTAATGATATGACGATAATGTAATCTGACTTTGAGGAAGAAAACCTCCTATATGATTCTTATGTTGAAGATGATGACGGCAACGATGGTTTGGAGTGAAATATTCATTTTGTTCTTCTTGGCAACTATAACACGCACGTGCGCTTTGCTTCTCACAACAATGGGGTAGCCAAGGCTACCACAAACAAATAAAAAGTGTTTTTTTTTTTTAACAATTCAGTATATTTTCATGCTGGACTAAGCTAATATTATATATATTTGACTACCTCAAATATAAAAATTAGTAGAAACATGGAAGTTTGAAAAATTTATCACTTGAATTATTGATTTTATTGCTCTTGTTTTGACACTTTCGATCTCTACAACAAATACAAAGAGAACTTTATTAATAATAAAAATTATCTAGGCAAAACTCAAAAATGAAATTATTGATGAATTTCTTGCAAATATCTTAACTATTTATATCCACAAAAGGCATTGCTTATAAGTTTGGTATATGTTAGATGAATTTGACTCCTAATTAAAACTTCATTAAACGCTTTTAAGAAAAACTTCATTGAACTCAAATGTTCTGTTTTATATTAAAACGATGTCAAAAAAAAAGTTTTATATTAAATTTAAATATACGTTTAATTTTTTCCTTTATATTTGGCTCCTTAAAAAAAATTGCTAGCTTCGCCAATGCATGTGCGAATATACTAAATTAAATTTGGTGCCTTGAAAATATAGGGACTTTTGCTGCCGCATCCGACACAACTCAAAGACATCTTTATATGTGTGTTTATTTGAGTATGTTTTTGTTTTTACAAGATTTATTTGGGTATGTACATGTTGGCTACTATGTCAATAACAAAATACTCCATCCATTTAACAATACTTGTCGCTTTTGAGAAAATTACACATACTAAGAAATCAAATAAATTTTGTCATTTTTTATGAAATTCTGTGTTTTTTCTATAATTCCCTTCCCATTTATTATTTATTCTATTATTTCTCTCTCTCTACAATAAATAGGTAAGAGTATTATTGATAAATCAATAATTAATGTTGCATTAAAACTTGAAAGTGACATGTAAAGTAAAACAAAATTATTCTCCAAAAGCGACATGTATTGTGAAACGAAGGGAGTAAATTATTTTTTTAACCCTAATTTTTTTTCATTTTCTCATGTGTCACCCTCTCATTTTAAAGTAGTATTATTATAACAAGAACACACCTATGTTTTTCCACAAACAAATTAGACTTGTTGATCATTATCGTACAAGTTACAGTGAGAAGTTGAAAATCGTATACAAAAATTGCATTAACCAAAAACTATGGCCGGTATCTAACTTAACCATTCTCCACATAGTATTTATTTTTTAAAATTCAGAACATAATAATTTATCAATGAAGTTAACCATATCAATTGATCATTTCCATGTAAATTATCGAGGTGACAAAGATATTCTTAATTAAATTAACTAAGGAAGTTAACTTCCATGTTCCATTTTGCATTGCTATTATCGCTTGTCAAAGAAATAACCTAACAAATTATCAAAAAAACAAAGAAAGAAATAACCAAGAAATTTAATTAAATTAAAAAATAAAAAACCAAGAAAAAAAATTCAAATATAAATAAGAGAATTTGGTGATTTAGCTAAATAACATACTAACATAATTAAACTTGATACTTGTGTGGTGTAACAAAAATGGTGGAGAATTTAACAGAATGTGCAAAGAAAGTAATAATGGCTGCACAAAAGGAAGCTAGGTTTGTGGGACATAAATACATTAGCACAGAACATATACTACTTGGGATTCTTGGTGATTCAAATGGGTTGGCTGGAAAAATTCTTAAGTCTTATGGAATTGATTTTAATGTTAGTAGGGAGCAAGTGATGAAGTTGGTTGGTAAAGGTGGTGGTTGTAGTGGTTTGTCTTGTAAAGATATAAGGTTCACTTTTGATGCTAAGAATGTTCTTGATTTCTCACTCAAACATGCCAAGAGTCTAGGTAATTTCATTCTCATCAATTACCTTCTCCTTTTTCTATCTCTTTTCTTTTATATTTCTTCAATCAAAACATATATCCAACCAAATTTCTTTTAAGGAAATCAACGTTTCAAATTTATGGGATCATTCTAAAATTTTGTTCAAGGACCAAGTTGACCGTACCGTATAATTTTAAGGACTAAATTGGCGATTCGTTTGAAGAATTTCAAATTTTAAAAGAATGTGTTTAATTGTGTACTTGTAGTGAGTTCAATCTATTAGACTAGGGTTAAATTGTTTAGGTCATGCCTTGAGAATGTTCTCAAGGTGGGTATTTATAGGCTCTCTCGGGCCTGGATTCCTGTTGGCTTAGGCCTTAAGTTAATTGGGCCGAAGTCTACGCCTACGACCTTTAGATACTTCTAGAAGCTTCCTTGAGGCGGCCCCCGCATAGGGCGCGCCTAAGGTCATTATGGCCCTTGTGAAGGGCGTTGTATCCTTATCCGGATATCTCCGGTTCATAATCCCCCCAAGCACGAATCTTGGGACAAGGCGAAGTGGTTTGTGAGGAGGTTACCGGTCCAAGTTGTTGTTGTTTATTTATTTTGAAAATATTTATAAAATTTAGTAATATTAACCTATGGATGTTTTCAAATTAATATTTGATTGGGAAACCAAATTGATTAGGGAAAGTAAATAAAATGAATGAAATTGTTGACTTAACCAATTCATTCCTTTCACTTTATTTCATTCCTCACATAGTGTTCAATTATTGCCTCACATAGTTTGTTATGCCTTAGGTTATGATAATGTGGACACAATGCACCTACTTTTGGGGTTGCTTCAGGGGTCTAATGGTGTGGTAACTCAATCAATTCAAAATCAAGGTGCTGATGTGAACAAAATTAGAGAACAAGTAAGTCATAACTCATGATTAATTTATTTAACCATTGTTTTCCAATGTAAAGAGAATCTAGAAATGAAATTTCTTTGAAATGTGAACAGGTAATTAGACAAATTGAAGAAAATGTTCATCAAGTTAATCTACCTGCAGAAGGTTCAAAGAATCAAATGGGAGGCCAAGTTGAAGAAAATGTTACTGCTGAAAGTTCTAAGAGTAATCAAATTAAATTTCCTGTTGTGACTCAGAACAATAACCTAGGTGCAAGAAAAGATGATAACACGAATAAACAAAAGTCCGCCCTAGAGATTTTTGGAACCAATCTGACAAAATTGGCACAAGAGGTATAGTGGTGATGGCATTGAATTTAGGAATTTAGTTAATCATTGATTTGTGATTGCAGCATATCATTGTGTATTAGATATATGAATTATAGTGCTAGAAATGTTTAAAAAGTGCTTTATTTGTAGGGTAAACTTCATCCTTTTGTGGGAAGGGAAGAGCAGGTGGAGCGCGTGATTCAGATAATTTGTAGAAGGATGAAAAACAACCCTTGCCTTGTAGGAGAACCTGGAGTAGGGAAAACATCGATCATACAAGGCCTTGCTCAGAGAATTTTGAGTGGATATGTTCCTGAAAAACTCAAAGGGAAAAAGGTAAATGCTACTATTGCTATACACTGATTCATTAAATCGTATGCAAAACTGCACGGGAAATCTTTTTTTTTCTTTGCTAAGCAGGGAGAAAGACCGACATACGGGAAATCATTTATCTTAATTTAAAGTTTCTAACCGATCTTTATTGTATTTTTTCACGTTATTGACGATTAGAAAGATAACGGACACTTGGTACAGTTTTGCCTAGACTGTACTAATATTATTAGTTTCCATGTGGTGAAAGATTATTTTATTTCAGGTGGTTGCATTGGATGTGGCTGATTTTTTATATGTAATATCAAATCAAGGATCTTCCGAGGAAAGAATCAAGTGTTTAATCAAGGAAATTGAACTAAGCGGTAATGTGATACTTTTTGTGAAGGAAGTTCATCACATATTTGATGCAGCAACATCAGGCGCCCGCAGTTTCGCATACATTTTGAAACATGCCCTTGAAAGAGGTGTAATTCAAGTAAGAATTTTCTCTTGAAACTTGGTCCTTTACATTTCACACATTAGTCCAATAATTAGTCTTATATAGTAAATAATGCAAAACCTTTGTATATAGTGTATATTTGCTACAACAGTGAATGAGCACAGAATGCACATGGAAAATGATACAACCTTAAAAAGAATATTTCAACCAGTTAAAGTGGTTGAACCATCTGTTGAAGAAACCATAGAAATTCTTAAAGGCCTCCGTGGAACATATGAGTCGCATTATAAACTTCATTACACAGATGAAGCTCTTGTTGCAGCTGTAAATTTGTCTCAGCAATATGTAAGGTAAAAATGTGTTACTAAAATTATTATTTGTGCCAATTCTGCAACATATATTATAACAGAAATGAATCTCTAGTTTTCACATATGTTTCTGCGCGAGTAAATTTCAGCGATCGTTTCTTACCTGATAAGGCAATTGATTTGATTGATGAAGCTGGATCACATGTTCAACTTTGTCATGCAAAGGTATAAAATAGTAATTAATATGTGCTATAATTTATAATTCTCAAATGTTTGGATTAATCAAATGAGTATTTTTGTTAAAATCCTTTTGAAACAGAACAAAACGAGGGGTAATGTTTCTATTCCTAGTGTGAAAAAGTGTGACATTCAACATGTTATTTCTTCTTGGATTGGAGTACCAGTCAGTGATGTATCAAAGGAAGAAGGCGAAAACCTTCTCAACTTAGAAGACATGCTTCACAAACACGTCATCGGTCAAAACGAAGCAATCAGCACAATCTGCCGAGCTATTCGCCGCGCTAGAGTCGGTCTAAGAAACTGCAGAAGGCCTATTGCAAGTTTCATGTTCACCGGTCCCTCAGGTGTAGGAAAAACCGAATTAGCCAATGCATTAGCTACAAACTATTTTGGATCAAAAGATTCATTGATAAGATTAGATATGAGTGAGTACATGGATAGATACAATGCAGCTAGATTAATTGGAGCACCTCCTGGCTATGTCGGTTTTGATGACGGCGGTCAATTAACCGAAGCTATTCGAAGAAATTCTCATGCAGTTGTTTTATTCGATGAGATTGAAAAAGCACATTCTGATGTTTTCAACTTAATGCTTCAAATTCTTGATGATGGAAGACTCACAGATGGAAAAGGTCAAACAGTTGACTTCAAAAGTACACTTATTATAATGACTAGTAATCTTGGTAACAACATCATTGAAGGGACAAATAATGAAACTATGCAAATTATTGATCATAAAAAGAATTTGGTTATGGAGGAGCTGAAGAATCATTTTAGACCAGAGTTTTTGAATAGACTTGATGAGATAATTGTTTTTAAAGAACTAACAAAATTGGAAGTGGAACAAATTGCAAATATAATGTTGAGAGAAGTTTGTGAAAAAATGATGGTTAAAGATATACATCTTTCTTTAACTTGTAGGTTTAGGGATTATGTGATTCAAAATGGATATAATCCTAGCTATGGTGCAAGACCATTAAGAAGGACTATTGCAAGATTTTTGGAAGATACATTGGCTGAAAAGATGTTAAGGAAAGAAATAAAGGAAGGTGACTCAGTTGTTGTTGATATCAATGTTGATGAGGGAAATGTTGTTGTGTTGAATCAAAAAAATGTTAAAAGGGAAGATCTTTTTATAAGTTTTGTTGATTCAGATGTTGGTGATTATTTAGCTGATGGAAAGAGAAAAGATATGGTTGGAATTTCATGCAATTTGATGGGAAAAATGTTGGACATGCTTGGACATAGAAAAAGTCCATGACTATATATATATATATATATATATATATATATATATATATATATATATATATATATATATATATATATAAGTTGCATTATTTTTTCTGTTTATTATTGCAATCAAGATTTTTCAATTTTGTATAATTTATAACTATATGGAATTTGAATGAAGAGACTCTTATTTTATTTGTGTCATTCCGTTTAGATTTGCATCATGGTCAGAATGTTTAACCGTCTGATGGGATGATGTTTAAATAGCTAAACGGCTGAAGACAGAGACCTCTTATTGGACTTAGCTAAATGGTCCAACCCATCACGGTCCATTTAAAAAGAATAGTTCAATCACACATATTCATCAACTGATTAGTGCTTAACAGAATAAACCATAATTTATATTATAACATTAATTTATAATAATTGATTATTGTCGATCCATAATTAATTAATTAAATAATTAATCCAACACTTCCAACAAAAATATTGAGTGGCACTCCAATAATGGATCTTGTCTTTCTTTCATCCTCAATTGGCGTTTGAAAGAAGGTGAAAATTTGTGGTCACAAACCAATTGTTGATTCGGTAAATAGCACATACTTGAAATAGCAAAACAAAGTTTGTTACACCCGCATGATTTTAGCTGACTAAGCCTTAGTAGTTTTTTTCCAACAGAATCTTCATTATTTCTTTCTTTGTGGGTAGATTAAAACATCTAAACCTTTCATCTCTCTCTCCCTTTCTATCCAAAAATCATCATTTGGTATTTCATTTCTGAAGAACAACTTCTTCTTGCTTTCTGCATGCCTTCTCACACACCTAGGTATGTATATAATATGCAACTCTTCTAAGAAATAATTTGATTATGGTTTATTATAATTAATTCATATTTTTCAATAATGGATGTGTATTTGATTTCTTGTTTGACAAACAAATTATACATAGAATAGAACACAATAACAACGAATGCCTTTTTTCATTTTGTGTGAGGTCATATATATCTTAATGTCCAAATATGAATCATGTTTAATGACACAAACTATATAAAAACAAATCCTTATACAAATGTGCTATTGAGAGAGTTGGTAACATGATTCTCTTTCAGGAGAAGAATTTGAATTCAATTTCTATAGTCGTTTATTGAGAGATAGTTCAATCCGTATAGAAAAACGGATTTCTTGCGGCTGAGTTTAGGTCAAAGAATCTAACGTGGAGGGTTATAAAAAAAAATTACAAATCCTTATTGATTATTTTTCATTTGGTATAGAATTTATTTTGTTTTCTTCTAATTTTGGTTGTGTTCCTTATGATCAACCCTTGATACATGGAAAAAATCACCTAAAATATCAGAACCTAACCTGATTAAAAAAAAAAATCAAAACAAGGTTAAGGAAAAAAGGTATTAGCAACTCTTTGATCTATTGGTTTTTGTTACAAGGAGGTAACTCTTTCTTTCCTATTTCTTTAAGGCATATAATTTTATAAATTTCTCTAGAGTATTGAACTTGAACATTCAAATTTTGTAATTTTCTTTCTTATTTACATAAAATTTTAAGGCATATGTAATTTTTGTCATTAGTAACTCTTTGAAGATAATTGTATCTTTTTTTCATAACAATACAGGCAGGGTCTTATTAAGAGAATCTTTGAGAGGACAAGGATGGAGCCAAATGTGGAGCAAAAGCCACCAAAGATGAATGTAAACATTCCAGAATTAGATATGATGAATGCTTTCAAGAAACACTCACACATGCTTTTGTCACCAACATCTCTAGCGTCACCAACGTCTCATAAGTCAAACCCAAGGAAATCTTCCAATGGAAGGTGGAATTGTCTATGCTCCCCCACCACACATGCCGGCTCCTTTAGGTGCCGACACCATAGGTCCGGTGGAATGATCCGTGGTGGATCCGTTGGCTCAAACCTCGCCCAATTGGGGAATAAAGCCGGTGCCATTAGCGACTCGCTCCATGCTCAGTAGCTTGCATTGCAAGTAATGTTGTTGCACATATAATTATACTCATAATGTAATTTAAATACATGAGCCAAGTTGTTTAAGAGTTTCTTCATATGTCCTTCGTCTTTTCAAGAATGTGAAAATTTTAATTTTCTGTATTCAATTTATTTGTTTGTAGATCATTGGAAAAAATATATCATAATTGAGTTCTTCAGAATTGGGAGGCTTTCTTTGTCAATCTATCCCTGTTTGTCTAGCTTTATTCTATATATTATATGTTATGTTATAGCAACAAGTGTAAAAATTGTAAACTCGTACATATATTCTAGAGGTTAGAAAAATTGTGCAATAGAAAGGGTTGCATCTTTCAATTTGATTCTATGAAAATGTGCAAAGTTTTATATTCAAGAAATATTATATAAAGTATTTGAAAAATTGCGATCCTTCTGCAAATAGATACTAGAAGGTTGGTCTTCTCCATTTTCTTTAGTTAGCCTTGGAAATTTTCACTGCAAGATAAGACTTAGAGCGAATATTTTTTTTTTATAAAAGAAACATTAATATTTATTTCGTAAATGACATTTAGTAAAAAACTATATATCATAAAATGACCTATAATTTAAGACGGAAAAATTACGTAAAAGTAATACTTTATATAGTATGGACTTGGATATTGCCAATCATGAAATGCACCCAGCAATATCTCGTTGAATTGATTTTGTCCAAATCAAATTGGGCAATAATTAAGAACACTTCACCTTTATCATCAGCAACCGAAACAATCTCTCCATATAGCATGTCCTTGCAATAGGTGATTTTTTTTTACATAAGAATAGATAAACTTAATCTACGAAACAAAATTTTTAATGTAGATTGTCGCGAAGCATATGCGTACGTAAACTCAGTTTAAGTAAAATTTGAAATTATCAATCTAATTATGTTACGTCTCTCCTGACACGTGAATTTAACTCAGTTGAAAGAGACAATACATAATATATATAAGATTTGAGGTTCAAACCACCCCGGTCACCAAAAAAAAATTAACGATACTACATTAAAAGAGTCCATATATGTGTTAATTTTTAAAAACACATGCAACTTGAGTTCGCATGATAGGTTTGAAGAAGAAAAAAAAAACATAAAATCGCTCAAAAAATCACTTACCTTGCAATGAAATTTTTTGAAGCACGATCAACTTTGTTCATCTCCGAAGAATGTCCGTGTGTTTGTGTTTGTGAGTGTGAGAGTAGTTTTAACTCAATTTATAAAATCAAGAAGTGGTAAAGTTATTTTACACACTTATTCATCGAATGACAAATAAAAATTAAATACAAATTTTATCAACTTTATCTTATTTAAACGGCATACAGTTAATTATATACCAACACGTCATTGAATGCATGTATTAAATAATTTTTCTATCCATATATAAAGAAAATACATGGTTTTTATTGATTTTTCACTAATAATTAAATCTTTAAACAAATTTGTCTATAAGAATCTATATTATTTATAAAAGGAATACATAACTTTTGGGTGACTTTTTCTCTTTCAATTATAATCCCTAAATAAATTGGTTTATAAGAATGTTTTATCTGTGTTGGTATCTCTTAAAAGATGAGAATTTATATTATATTTATTAGAGTTTAATTGTAATGGGTTGACAGTCCAAAACAATTTTGCACACGCAATCAATCAAAACATTCTAAATTTTCATGTCTGATCCACGTAAATTAAAAACTTTAATTGATGTGGCAATTTAGAATGTTTTGATCGGTTGTGTGTGTAAAGTTGTTTTGAACCGTCAATCCACCACAATTAAACTCTATTTATTATATTGTTGGTTTCGTTGAAAAATATATATTTTTTTAAATATAAATATAATTTGCTATAATATGAAATTATAAAACATTTATATTTATAATCTTATTGAAAGTTAAAATAATTGCAATTATTTTTTAGAGAAAATAATAATTACAATTTAAATTTCATACATGCAAATAAATCATGTATCGACAAATGACAAATGGATGAGGTTGGAAGTTAGAAAGTGATGTAATAATTCAAACATTTGTGAAGAAAAAAACATTCTAACATTTGCACTACAAATTTGTCAAAAAAAAAAAAATTGTACTTCAAAAGCAAAAAATGACAAAAATTTAAAAAGGGATGATTATCTAGAATATATAAAATAATAAAAAAAAAATAGTAATATTAAATAGGAGATATGGTGCCAACTTACAAGGTCTCTGAAATTTTGGGGCCAAACTGCTTCTGAAGCTATCCATCATCTTCTTCTTCCAAACCATTGTTAGGGTTTCAAATTTCTCACTCGGAGCTTCCAAATTCATCCATAATTCAACCCAATTTCGCAACCCTTTCATAGTTTTCGGCTCATACAACTCGCCATATCGTAATCCATCAACGATTCCTCGTGGTACGCTACATATTTTATCCATTTTTTTAATATTAATATATAAAGATTCAATTTTTATGTTTTTTTTTGTATACCCTTTGTTGTTGTGTTGTTCAATTTCAATCGTTGAAGTTTTTGGATGGATGTTATGTATGTTGAAGTTTTGAATTTTTTTAGTTTGTAGAAATGGGTATATGGTTGGTGGAGTTGCATAAGATTTTCATATGGGAAAGAGATTTATGATGTGATCAAACGTGTGTGATTAGAATCAGAGATTGTAATATTTTGCTGTAGAGTTTAGAAGATTGGAGTTTAATTTTTTGATGCACTTTGTTAGAAGAATTTACATTTCTATTGAAGGATTTTGTTGTCAAACTCGAGAGCAGACTCGTGCAGTTTTTAGGTTAAGTGGTCGAGTCTAGTTGATAGGAAAAATCAACCACAAACTTGCTTTAAACGCCTACGTAAAAGGTTAGGGCATGACTCAAACTTGCCAAGAACGACACCATGCCGGCTCTAATTGGTATTTCTGGCTACTGTTGAAACCAAACCCCGGGCTTTAATTAGTCTATGTATAATTACCTTCTAGACAAGA
>Ga0209282_1001979_pt1 | contig 11594 bp, 6 predicted proteins | sample Mtrugardesep15_FD_187529 | JGI IMG/M metagenome (GOLD analysis project Ga0209282, IMG submission 187529) | Root nodule microbial communities of legume samples collected from California, USA - M. trunc garden sep15 (SPAdes) (version 2) | ecosystem: Host-associated > Plants > Roots > Nodule...
CAATGTCAGGGATACATAACAAACATATTCATATACAATATCATACAATGTCAGGGATACATAACAAACGTTAAAAACAAAAAGATCATACCTGTTTAAGACTCAGAATCTGTACCGCCGACAGCAAGAAGAAATGGATATATAGGTTTGTAGGAATAGTTGCTCTCACCAACTTGGACAAGTGTTTGATTCTACCACCAGGAGGAATCATTTTCATTGTTATACGAAGATTTACCTTTCCGTGTACCTATAAATCATTTGTTTGCAACTCCTCTAGAACCGGACAACCTAAAAGAAACTTGCTAATTTCTTCATAACACATGAAATCACACTATCTAAATGGAGAGTTTGGAGTAGGGGAATATCTATTTGAGAAGGAAGGTTATTTAGATTTACACTATTCAACTTGAGAAGTGTAAGAGTCTTGCAACTGAAAATGCTAGGAGTTAATTAATTTTTTAAATGATCTCTCGGCCAAAACCTCATTGTAAGTTCTAGGTTTTCGATTCTTCGCTCTATTGCTCCTCATTGTAATGTCGTTGATGTAGTATTGACGACTGCAGCACTTAAAGCGGAATGATCGTATTGGTATCGTGACTCCCCGCATTAACATGACTAGTATACAACATGACAAAAGGTTTCAAAATCTTTGAAACTTTGGCTTTTGAAGTCGAGATCAAGAACTGAGAGCCATAATGGCTTCCACCTCTTTGAGAGGGTGGTTGTAGGGGCCGAATCTTTGGTTGGAAGAAAAGAAAGTATGTGAGAGATAATATTGAGTCATGCAGAGATCTGATCCTATCTTCGGTTGAAATTGACCGATGGGAGAGAGAAGAGGACGGCATCGCAGATCAAACCTGATTAACCAATATTGCTAGGAAACTAGGTTTCAATATCGTTATTACAGGTCTTCTGTATAAGGACAAACATAATTACCAAATATAAGGACACAAAAGTGAAAGGGCAAGCAGTGGCGGCTAGGGAACACTCTCTTCCATAAATAAATAAATAAAAATTAAACCTAGTTTAGTTTGGCTTTATATACTAAGGTTAGGTTAATATGATATGATAGGGAAAAAACGAAAAACCCACCCATAAAAAATATTTTACGACTTTTTTTTTAATTAATACTAAAAACACAAATGTTTTTTCCCCTAAAAAACACATGTTTTTTTAGAGAGAAAAAGGCATAAATGTTAAGTCCAAACTCAATTGACAAAATGCCGAAATTATTAAGCCGGTTGCAATGACCAGGGTTCGAACCCCGGTACCTCCACTTGTGTATGTGAGTTTATAATGGTTTTGCTATTTTCGTCTATCTACCAAAAAAAAATATTTAAAATCAAAATTGTGTATTGATATATCTAAAACAATCAATTAGGTCACTGAGGCCGAGTAACGCTTCTCAATTTTTATTTTTTTTAGGGATTTCATGCTTCTCAATTTAACAAAAGGATTAAAAATTTAAAACATTCCTCTTAGTGGGGTTGGGCATGGCGCATGCATGCTGCTGCTTAAGAAAATGGTTTTTGTAGACCACCTTCGTTCCCATCGCTCTGCACCTTCACCTAGTGACAGGGAGACAAGTGGTATGGATTTGAATTTTGACAATACTTTGGATGATTTCGTGATACGTTTTCAGGTTTTGACGATATATGACAGTTTTACCTGTCAAAGACATTGTTCCTACTAAAGCACAACATGCTTTGGCGAATGCCCATTTTCATTTGAGTAAAAATAATTTTTTAGCGACGTCAATATGTTTGATTCTTTTCTTAAAGGAGTGCTAGCTAACCGTATAAGCGCACCTATATTAAGATGAAACTAACTAATTTTAGCGGAGGGAGTGCATGTTTAGCGAGTTATTAGTGGAATTCATTTTAGAAACTTTTTGAATGATGTGATAAGAAAAGTAATATGTAAATATAAGATCCACTTAAAAACCGCACTTGCAATAAATATTAAAATCTTGGAAAAATAACCCATCAATTTCAATGAAATTAGTTGTTTGAACCTCATAAGAAAATTAAGAAAAGAGTCAAACATCTCGATGTTGCTAAAAAATTAATTTTACTCAACACAATGAGAACACATTTGCTTAGTTTATAGCAAAAACTCAACTTAGCAAAATTGTGCCTTTATACTTTTTATTTACACTTAATTTGTTCAAAACATTAATTCATTTAATGTTAGTTGCGTTTTCTCTATTGCTTTTCGCTTCTTTTTTCAATAACTCGTTAAGCAACTTAATTGGAGTTATTCTTAGGCTATCTCCAATAAATATTCAGTTGTTGAAATGTAAGGATGTCATGTTACTAGTAGAGTTCATTTAGCAAACTTTTAGAATGTGGATATATCAGAAAGATCTGATGATTGAGTTCAAAAAAGCAAATGTGTACGCATAAAATCCACTTGGGCTCTGAATTACAAGAATGTGGAAATAAGAATCGATAATGAGAGGCAATAGTGCCAAGAGGAATTAAATATATTGAGAGGCTGCCTAGAGGAAAGGTTGCTGCTTGCACATGACATACCCTTTTGCGTGGACGAGAGGAAATACACCAGTGACAAACTTAAGAAACACAAATTCTGAATTTATACACTTTGTTTCATGTAGTTACATATAATACCAGCATTTCATTTAATAAAAACTGTCATAAATGATAGTGATCGTAGATATTAAAAAATAAAAAATAAAAACAATAAGAAGAGGAAAAGTAAAAGTAGAGAGTAGCTACTAGCTAGAATGGATTTGACTCAGGCAAAAGACAATATATAAAAACAGACACAGTTCATGCTATCAAGTAGTAAAAAAGGGCAACTCGGTGCACTGAAGCTCCCGCATACACAGGGTCCGGGAAGGGGTCCCACCATTTGGTGTATTGTACGCAGTCTTACCCTGTTTTTACACAACAGACTGTTTACATGACAACAACTTTACCAGTTGCGCCAAGGTTACCCCTCTCATGCTATCAAGTAGTAAAATAAATAAAAATAGAATGCAAGGTTTATATATATATATCCTAGTCCTCATCAATCAAATATAAGTTCTGTAATATTTGCGACAATTGTTCATGTCGTTCGTACACCATAAAGTCTTGCTGTTGTTCATGTCTTTCCAATCCCTCATCAATCAAATACCAGTTTACAACTCCTAGGGCTCTCGGCTAATTTCTTTAACATTCTGTGCTTTGCAGTTAAATCTATGGTACACGCACTCTTGATTGTCATGGTACGTAATACTTTCGAATTTGTCATAACATACTCTGCAAATTGAAGCTCACTCTTCATGCCTTGACATTCTATAAACAAACAAGTTCTTAGCTGAGATGAAATGCATGTCGGAATATTTTGTGGATCCTGCCAATTGTCATAAATTACATTCTCCATTTCCATTTCCTGTAATAAGATGGAGGGAGGAGGAAGTATTAAGATATGTAGAGGTAGATTTACCAAATTAAACTAAATCATCAAATTATCCTAATCATACCTGATGAATGGTAAGATGTTGAAGTTTTGGACTATGTTGAAGCACGTGTAGCATCCACGTCCACTTCCCGCCCCAACTTTGACCGTTATGGTTGCAGAAGAATAGCTCCATTTGAGTTAGATTGTAAAAAATTGGGACTTGAAGATGGACGTGCCATATCTATATGTATTATAAAGATATTACATTAGAAACCCATTCATACCAATGTCATTGATACGAACAAACATTAAAAAAAACAATATATCATACCAATTTATAACTCAGAATCTGTACTGCAGACAGCAAGAAGAAATGGATATATAGGTTTCCTGTAGAAACAGTTGCTCTTGCCAAATTGGACAAGGGTTGAATTTTCCATGGAATATTCTTCGTTATCTGAGGAACTGAATGCACATCATTTGTTTGCAACTCCTCTAGAATGGGACAGCCTATGAAAAATCTGATAAATTCTTCATAAGACATGAAACGCACAAGATCCAAATGGAGAGTTTTGAGTAGAGGAAGGTCTACTTGAGAAGGAAGGTTATTCAGAACTACGCTATTCAACTTGAGAAGAGTAAGGGTTTTGCAACTGAAAATGCTAGGACTTAATTTAACTGTAATATGATCTTCGGGCCAACACATCATATTAAGTTCTAGGTTTTCAGTTTTTCGTTCCACTGCTGCGTTGATAAATATATTGACGTCGTTGATGTCATATAGAACATGATCAATATGACATTTGAAGCGGAATGATCGAATTGGTTGTGCCACTCCTCGCGACAACATGACTGAGTATACGACATGGCGAAAGGTGTTGAAATCTTTAAAACTTTTGCCATCAAAGTCGAGATCAAGAACTGAGCGCCATAATGGCTTCCACCTCTTTGAGAGGATGGTTGTGGCTGCGGAGTCTTTGGTTGGAAGAAAAGAGAGTATGTGAGAGACAATTGAGTCTGGCAGAGCACTGATCCTATCTTCGGTTGGAATTGATCGATGGGGGTGAGAAGAGAACGGCATTGAAATAATCTAACCTAATTAACAAATATTTCTTGGAAAAACTAGGTTTCAATATTGGTAATCCTATCTTCGATTGGAATTGATCGATGGGGGTGAGAAGAGGACGACATCGAAATAATCTAACCTAATTAACAAATATTTCTAGGAAAAACTAGGTTTCAATATCGGTAATCCTATCTTCGGTTGGAATTGATCGATGGGGGTGACAAGAGGACGACATCGAAATAATCCAACCAAATTAACAAATATTTCTAAGAAAAACTAGGTTTCAATATCCGTAATCCTATCTTCGGTTGGAATTGATTGATGGGGGTCAGAAGAGGACGACATCGAAATAATCTAACCGAATTAACAAATATTTATAGGGCAAACTAGGTTTCAATATCGGTAATCATATTTTCGGTTGGAATTGATCGATGGGGTGAGAAGAGGACGACATCGAAATTTAACAATGTTTTAATTTTCAAGAACTAAGTTAGACAATATAGCAAATCAAGAGAAAGAGAAAAAAAAGAAAGAAAAAAGAAGGCAAAGATACAAATAATTACAAATTGATATAGTGTTCCACGAAATCGTATATTTATAACTTTTTTCAATAATTGTATATTTACAACCTAATAATATGTTTTAAAAAAAATTCTTCAAAAAAAATTCTTTAAAAAATTTGTTTTTTTTTCATAAGTCTTATAGCTCAACTGACATAAAATACCGAAATTGTCCGGTCGGAGACAAAGTGTGAGTTTATAATATTTTTTTAAAAAAAAATTATTCACTAAAAAATAGGTGAAAATTGATACCAATATTTTTTTTTATTAATTATTCATTAAAAAATAGGTGAAAATTTAATTTCTTCAGTTTATAATTGAAATTTTATCAGAATCAGTCAAAGTTTCTTTTAGACGGGAATCAATCAAAGTTAAATAAAACGAAATACTTACAAAATTTTGTTAATTGGATTTCATGGTTGCACACCAGCACACTCATTTTATTGTGCACAACCATAACTATATACTCTTATGTGTTCTATGATATTGATGAGTGACTTAGTTTGATTATGTACATTATTCACATAATTTATATTGACCATATTTTTCTACTAATAAATATAAAGACCAATGATAAAATAAAAGATGTTGTTTGATTTGTTTTGATAAATATTTTTTAAATATCAATTTTTTAAAAATTTTGTTGATAGATAATTAAAGATATTGTCTCGTGAGCTTAACTCACTTGGTACGGGACATTTTTGATCAACAAGACTAAAGTATTTGTTTTAAAATTTAGACCATGTATATCAACTTTAGTTAATTCAAATGTCTCTCATAAATAAACAGTACAAGGGGTATAAAATAAATGGCATTCGTGTCTCAATAAATAGTACTATTCTGCTAAAATAAATGGCATTCGTGTCTCAATAAATAGTACTGTTCTGCCAATGTATTCAATGGTAACAGTGACTAACAGAAGAGTCAAGCATATCTCCATCACTTGCAAATCAATGTTTTAAGTTTCCAAAGATTTCAACCGAACCTTAGCCCGTCACTGAGTATTTAGTCGTGTAGCACTCCAAAGTTTTTACAAATTAATTTTACTCAACATAATAATGAGAACAGATTTGCAATAGTACTAGCAAAAGCTCAACTACAAGCACAATTATACAAGAAAAGAAAGGTTATATGTCAATCACAGTTGAACAACCCATCCACTTTCATTCTGTACTCTAATGATGCAACAATTTAGCGACTGCTTCCCTGTACTTTTTTATTTGCACTTATTTATTAAAAATATTAATTCATTTAATGACGATTTGCTCTTTATCTATTGCTTTTTTTTTTCTTTCAAAAACTCGGTTAAGCAATAAACACGTTTTTATCGAGTTATTAGTGGAATTCATTTTTATAAACTTTTTGAATGTGATGAATTGGAAGGATGTGATAAGAAAATAAGCAATGTGTACACATAAGATCCACTTAAAAACTGTAGTGCAAGTGCAGCAAATACTAGAATCTTGGAAGAATAACCCATCAGATATATAGCAAATAAGAAAAGATAATTAATTACAAATAACAATATCGGTTAAACTAGATATACGTTAAGTATTCAACTGTAACAACTAGTGACAAAGTATTACTGAACTTTCCTTTCTATATTGCCTATGTTTTTTTTGTACTTTACAGATTTTGTGAACTACTTGCGGACAACCCATCATCCAATGCTTTGGTTTATAGCTACGAAGAAGTTGATGAACGATCTTCCCCTTGGTCAGTATTTGTACATCTTGAAGGTGGACCAAACATGCTTAATACCACCTGCAGCAAAACGAAAAGCATAAACATATGTTAAGAGTTTCAAAACCAAGTTCAAGTTTCAACGATGGAAACCCAAAGTGTATCTGCAGCAGATGTACGACAAAAATGAATATTCTTAATATGACCAACAACAAAAAAACAGAAAGTCGCATTATATTCTAATAATCATTATTAAAAGCACCAATGGGAAGCAAAGTAGAACCATTGGCCGAAAATAGAATTTGGTTAAACAAACAGTCCGTTTGGTTCTGCGTCCGTTATTAAAAGCACCAATGCAAAATGTTGTGATTTTTAGAAGCCATGAAATTAAGCTTTTTCTGATTATTAGTGTCCTGTAACAGTGAGTTACACCGTAAAGTCATTCTATGAATAGAGTTATAATCTTAAACTCTTAGGATTAATTTTAAGTTACTTATTCTGATTATAATCATTTTACTTGATGCATTAAAGAAAAACTAATTAAGAAGATAATATCACTGACCGGCAAGAAAACAAGTCCGTGCAAAAAACCAAGAAGTACTAATGACAAGTACATTTGAAAGTAATAAACCTACAAAAGCAAAAATTAGTTATTGCGCACATATATAATATACCACAGTCCAACCAAAAAGAAGAGGATGAACTCATAATACCACAAAAACTTCTGTTCTTGAGAAGCAAAGAACGATGACTCCAACCAACTTTGTTAGTGTGATACCACTGCAATAGCATAAAGTGAATATTGTTTAGAAAAGAAACCTTACTTAAATTTAAGGCAACAATATATGGATGCAAATGCAGATGTGACACAATTTCTATAAAACTGTGTTAGAAACAACACAATTCTATCATGTAAATGAGTTGAAAGCAATCTGGAGGGAATACTATCAGGTCCTGTGGTCCTTCATAAGTTCATACCCATGAACCTATTGTTCATTTTCTCCTTTAGAGAATTGGTAGCTAAACCAAAACATGAAGAATATGATTTCTCACTTGCTGCGTGCATGCATGTTTACATGTCAAGAAATAGACAAATATGTTTATGCAGGCACAAAATCACCTGAAGACTGAAGCCCCCATTGTACCTAGAGCATCCTTAACACGCTGATCTTTATCCCCACTTGCAACCTGCAGTAAGATTTAGCTATGTGAAACTGACAGAAACTAGTTCATATATAACAATGACAATGAAATGCAGTTCAAGTATTACAGAATTCAATGATTTTAATAATACCAGTACTTCAAAAAAATGCACAAAAAAATTAGTAGTCCTTTTTAAGCATGGTACATAAGTTCAAAACTGTGGACCAGTACGCAACTGAGTATCCACTGTTGCATATAACTAGTAGTTCACCAATGGTCCAGATCTTATCAAGGCATGTGGCTTAAAATTTATGTTTCCCCATCCACTTTTAGGCCTCCTTCTGCACCACCACTGTCCAGTTGCAGCAGCTCCGCAACGCTGCTCTTCCTCATCCCCGCCCACTTCTCCCAATCTTCTGCCTGCTGCTGCCACATGAAGCGGCTCCTCCACAAGAAAGAATGGGCACTGATTTCGTGAGCGACATGTATTTGGGCCAGTAGGCTTGAGTTGAGAGAAACCCAAGATTTAATTCGGTTACCTCCTCTATTACTAGACTTGAATATTCTAGAAGTTGCATACTACAACGGATGAAAAGAAACAGGGCCAAGAGACTTATGGGTAATTTGTGACTATTCATCAATGGAGGGACCATCCACAGGAGATTGTGGTTGGTTGGAGGGGGGAAAGGGCCTGAAGGAGGTGTGACGGCGAGGAAGAATTGTGGAATCATGCTACAGAGGCATGGTACGGCAACTGCTGTTGGTTGTTGCAATGGTGAGAGCATACAGAAACGTGCTGGTGTGGGTTGTGGGTTTCTCACGGAAAAGAATACTACAATGGAAGCCAGTTTCACAAGGAGCAAGAGACATGTAGGCCAGCCGTGCAGTTGCGATTGTGCACGACAGCCGACAGGAAGACTCTTTGATGTGCTTATAAAGTAGTGTCTTCACCTAACTCTTATTTCTCTCTACACTCCTTTCTGCTGCCACCACCAGTACCTCCGACAACTTCAGCATGTCCGGCAACCTCACTGGTGACATCACCGGATAAGTCATCGCAGTAGCAACAAAATCACACCTCCCTGCCTGACTGCCTCTGCCACCGCAAACCACCAGCCACACTGGCAAAGCTACCATGGCACCACCCGACCTTGCAAACCTCACCCTACTGTGCACCCAAACCCTCTAAGCCCATTCATACACCAGTCCCATGAACCAATCCTAAACACCGCACACTCCCCTCAAACCGCCACATGCATACGCCAACACAATGGAAACCTCAACCAGTCCTACCTACAAACCGAAATTAACACAAGCCACAGATAAGATTGCCTCCGTTTATGTCTTTGCCTTGCCCCAGCCCGCCGCAACCTACAACCGGATCTGCTGCATCTGGCTGCTAATTTCAATTGGGGTGCCATATACGCTACCAAAAGATAATGAAAACAGAGAATGACAAGTTTCAAAGAATTTTTTTTCTCCAATGGCACTGAAATAGATAATGGATGAACTGATAATTTAAATTTTTGAATGAGTAACATAGGTACATCATACACCTGTACATTGTGTAAGGTAAACTAGAAAGCAGAGTGGTACTAACAGTGAAAGAATGAGTCAAATGCACGGAAAACTCAACAGCAATGCCCACTGACATAACGAGGTTGACAACTGAGATGGCATTCAATTGGATATTCAGAATGGCCATCATACCCTACAAAGCATAATATTGTAAGTAAACAAATTAACATGGTGATTTGAAATTCTAAATATCAAGCACCAATAAAAATGTGAAACAGTATATAAAAAGAACTACATAATACACATTTCACTCCACAATTAAAAAAATCTATTGCTAGTTGAAACGAAGAAAAATACCATAAGATCAACAACAATCATTGTCAACACCAACAAAATGATTGCTGAACTCCATAAACTGCATAAATGTTGAAATCGAAGGATCAAACCAAGAATCGTTAGATTCATCAGACAATAACTCACTGATACCTCTATCTAATTAAGGAAGAAGGTAAAAATGATTAAACCATTTACTAAAATAAGCTAATCCTCACCTGCCTGTGATAACCAAGCACACAATAAATACTGCACCTGTTACATCATCATTTGACAGTGTTAATAGATCACAGCTCAACGCCAACATGTATAAAATGCACAGCAATATGTACAGAATTTTAGGTCTCAATACTAACCAATAGCTATTGCAAGATTGACCAGTGCAGTCTTCCATATATTAAGGTATTGCTCAAAAAACATATAAAACACTGAATATGGGAAGATCTCAATCTGCACAAGAAAAGGAATCTTAGTTCAATCACAGTGAACATGGTAAAAGGAAAAATCTGCTACGTCGTTCTTTTTTTTACTATAACAACTGCAAGAGACTCTTATTCTCAATTGCTGAAGAACGGAGCATGTCAAACCATTCCCTCATTATGATTAGTAATTACCATATGTTTCTATATTATATATGTAATTTAATGACCAAAAAAGGTTGATTCGGCGTGCAGAAAAATTAGAAACATTACCTTCAAAGAATCAGAAACCCTTGAACTGAACTCTCGAGCAGCCCTCATGGAATTAACAAAGTCGACCTAAAACAGTTTTAAAGTTAAACTTGGACCTCTTTGATACAACTTTAACCATAGAAAAGATTATATAGAAAGAAATACAACCTGCTTGTTGAGTGGGGTATGATATGTACGGAATGATGACGCTGGAATAATGCCACTGTCATAGCCTAACAACCAAAATACAATTCCAAAGTCAGATATTATGCACTCTGGATTATATACTGCTTCAAAGTTCAAGGGAGGTTGCTGTCTAAAGCTGACCTAAAGGAGAGAATTTTTTTTTTAAAAAATTGTGAACAAAATAAAGGAGCGTCTTTAAATCATCGGACCTTTCAGTTCAACACTGCTGGTGTACGCCCCATGACCACCTTTTGCACAATCAGCAGATGGGAGAGCACTAAGAAACCACGGCAGTTTCTCCCTAAATTGTGTTGTGGAAGGACGATCATTGTGAAGATCCGAGTGACGGAAACACTGCACAATTTATCAAAGTGTTAGATTAAGGCATTAAAACAGAAACAAGAAAGTATTGTGACAGTGATTGCACTGATAAAACATGTCTATTACCGTTGTGCAATCGTTACATACTCCAACTGAAACACAAGAATCGTCTTCAGGAGCACAGCAAGGAGGCTGGGAAGAAAAATTAATTGTCAGCTACTAAAAAATTATTTTACACTTGGATACTTAAGAAAAATATTAACCTCCTTAGCCTTTTTTGTCAATTTTTTTATTACAAAAAAGGAATTCATAAGTTAGAGACTTTTATTCATAAATATCATTTACCAATAAAGCAAAATCATATTCTCTTGTTAATCATCCAATTTTTTCTATTAATTACTAGCGTTCAGACGAGCACGGTCTATCTGCTCTTCTATTGCGCTAATGCGTATAAATTACAAGCAGTAGTTTTTATGAAACTATTGCGCTAATGCGTATAAATTACAAGCAGTAGTTTTTATGAAATTTTGATTAAAATTATTTTGATTTTGATAAATTATAGGTATAAATATATTGTCCAAGTCCCACATCAATTAATATGCAACGCCTAATGGACTACTTAATCTTAGGTTAACTTAAATCATAATCCTAGCCATGATCATGACAATTTTTCTATTAAGTCACTGTAAAAAATTAAGTCACCAT
>Ga0209282_1001980_pt1 | contig 11591 bp, 8 predicted proteins | sample Mtrugardesep15_FD_187529 | JGI IMG/M metagenome (GOLD analysis project Ga0209282, IMG submission 187529) | Root nodule microbial communities of legume samples collected from California, USA - M. trunc garden sep15 (SPAdes) (version 2) | ecosystem: Host-associated > Plants > Roots > Nodule...
ATCAGATGCTTCATGAGAAAGAAGTGATTATGAAAACTGATAAAGAAGTGATTATCAGATGCTTCCTGAGAAAGAAGTGATTATGAAATTCCTAAAGTGATTATTAGATGCTTCCATTTTTTTTTTACGTTATCTTCTTCTTTCTTCTTCTCTTCATGAAGATAAATTAATCAATCCAATAAACACTCAATTAGATCACAGATATGTTCCCTTTCTGATTCAATTTCGAAACGAGATTCTGGCTGATTATTATTGAATAAGTAATAATAAACAAGCAATTTTTACACATATCCAGCTGGTTCAAAATCGAGAATCAGGTTTCCGAGAAGCGCTTTTCCGATAAGCTCTAGAATCACGTTTGTGAAGTGAGATTCTAGCGGTTGTCACTTCAGGAATCGATTTGAGAAACGCGAGTTGAAGATAAAAGGGACTTTGATAGTGATTTGAGAAACATGATGAGTCTGAGGATGGAAACTGAACGTGAGTTTTGCCTAAAAGAAAAAACCGGTTTTGAACTGGTTAAAAACCGGTTTAACCTTTTTGTTATTATATGGGCTGGTTTGGTTTTTCACTAATTGGATTGGGTTTTTAAAATGTGGATCAGGTTTGGTTAGTCATTTGGTTAAGGTTAACCAAATTTTTGAACACCCCTAAGCACCTCTACCAGCTCCCAATAATAGTGATGATTTGTGCAGAGAAGAATTAGACATTGGGAAAACATCGATTAATTGTTTAGATTTGAGTAAGTTATTTGGAACATTGGTAAAAAATGTTAGCCTCACAATAAAAACTCTTGTTCTCTTGATGTTGTGATTTTGCCCCAAATCTTAAAAGTCCCGTTCACTAATTTACCAAACGTTCAGTAAAAGCATCCAATAGTTTATGTAATCCTGAAATTATTTATAACCATGTCTCATACTCAAACCTGCAATAGATAGTGGGATAACACCTCTTTCAATTTCACTTTGTATCTCCATCTTTGATTTAATTTCTCATAAATTGCAAGCACAACACCCAGATTTTTCCCAATTTCGGATTGGGCATTCAGATGGGGGAAGGATCGAGTGTGTGAGAGGCGAGAAATGATCATATTCTGTGGCTGGATCATCACGTGTATGATTTGTACTCGAGTGTGTAGTGTATGTTTAAATGAGCGGTAAAATCACAGTGAACTTCTGTGATTTTGACATAAACTATGCTTCGTAGCTTTACAAAATCACAGTTGCTCGCCACCGTTCGTCCCATCATGCACTATGCCATATCTGTGTTAATAAGGAAGAAGCTGAAAATCGTTCATTCTTTAGGTGACAAGTTATTTTTGTATGTTTCGATGATACTGATTGCTTGTACAATAAAAATCACATCGATTCGGATTCATAATGTAAATTGTAAAATGTCAAATTGATAAGCTTATTAATACATGTAACACAGTATTGAAAATTATGGATTGAACTAGTTTACCATGTCACATTACCTTCAACCGATGTTTTCAAAAACAAACCAAATATGAATATCAAACCCACAAGATTTCTGAATCATGGTCTACTACAATCAAACTGTTAAAATAGTCAAGTTGTAAACGGTTTCAATGGACAATCAATTGAATCCTCCATGGTTTACTACAGTAGAACTGTTCAAATAATCAATGTGTGAACAGTTTCAATGAACAAGGTATTTAGCCCTGCAGTTCAACATCGGTCCCACCAATTGGAATTCTCCAATAACATGAAAATGTTGGAATTACATTGAATTAAGTCGCAACCAATTTTGTAGAAGATAAACTCCGTAGCTTATGCAAAATCCAGGTAGCTCACCATAATTCACACAAATTCAGAATATCAATATAATAAACCCTATAATAAAACTACACTGTATGAATAGTTTATTATTAAACGAAATTGCCTTCAACCAATGTTTGAAAAAGTGTAAAGTAGTTATGAAAATTATGGATTGAATTGGTCTACCATATCAAATTGCCTTCAACCAATGTTTGAAGAAATGAACCAATATCAAACCAGCAAGATATCTGAAATATCAACCATGGTTTACTGCAGTCAAACTGTTCAAATAATCAAATTGTAGAAAGTTTCAATCAACAGATTAAACCCTCCATGGTTTTCTACAATCAAACTGTACATATAATCAAATTTTAAACGGTTTCAATCAACAAACTAAATCACCTGTTCAATTTTTAAAACATTGTATTTATCGTCAGTTCGTAATCAATATGTTAGGAACCTTCAATTTTCCTAACATTAAAGCATGTTTGTATTGCATTAGGTTTGCCAGAATCAGGAGGTGCCACTAATTTATTCCGACAAATTCACGACCATGATATCAAACATACACCGGACAAAACTACATTTCAGTATCATACCACATAGACTATAACGATCAAAAAACAATAGAAACAAACACATATTAGAATCAAGATCAAATTATATTGTCATAGAATTTGATTCCCATTCAAGTCACAATATCCACACCAGAAACTAAACAGTTTTGAACATAAAACTAAACAAACAAACAAAATAAAGAGAACATAAGGAAAAGTCAACACGACCGAAATCATATCAACTAAGCAGCAAAGACCTTAGCAATCTTCTCAGTAGGAACCAATGGAAGATAAGCAGAAACTCTATAACCTTTCTCCGCACTCGAAACAACAGCTTCATTATACTTCTCACTGCAATAAGCAGCTTTTGGCAAAACCACGTTTGCAACGGTAGGAAACAAAGGAAGCTGATTCAACTTCCTCCAAGCAGAAACAGCACACTGCTCCGCTTTCGGTTCATATTTCGAGTAAACAGTTTTCGCAAGTCCAGAAGCAGATTCAACAACACCGGTACGACGGACCTCGCTCACGACGGAGGCAGCTTGATTTGAAACCTTCTTGACGTTAGTAGGAACATGACGATCGATCTCGGAAACGGATTCGTCAACTTTGCGATCAACGTATTTGAGAAGCTCGACGGGGACTTGGTGGAATTTGTCGTAGACTGGTCCGACGACGGTTTTAACGGCTTCTTCAACGGTGTCGACGCCGGATTTCAGTGGACCGGAACGTTCCTTAGCGTAGGAATAGAGAATTGCGCATCGCATAACGGCTTGAATCGTTGCGAATTGCACGAATTCAAGGTACTTCAATTCTTGCTCTTCTTCAGTGTGATCGCGATTGTTCTCGTCAACCTTCAATCAAATCAAATTAAATCAAATCAAATTCAATTACAAAAAAGTTCGAAAACTAAATCTAATTAAACATGCAAAATTACGATTGAATAGTGAGAGTGAGAGAGAGAGAGATACAGTACCAATTGTTGTTGTGGTTCGGCGGCCATGGTGATTGGTGAATTGATCGATGTGTTTTAGGGTTAGGGTTTGAAAAGGGGAAATTGGGAATAATGGGAAAAATGTGACGATGAGTTGGGTTATAAAGGGAAGAGAAAATGAGGTAGTGAGGGAATTTAGGTTAGAGAGAAAAACGAAGGGTGGTGCTAAGAAAGCGAAAGACCAAAACGCGTTTCAGTTTTTCATTTACTGCACCGGTTTTTCTTCTGCGTTAAGTTAGGTGGAAAGAGAAAATGTTTTTTTTTTGTTCTCATTGATTTAGACAACCTTCTAGTATCTTCCATATTTTGTTTTTTATCTTACAAGTAGTATTTTATTACAAATGTTTTTTTTTTCTTCAAATGTTTAGGTAGGTCGAGTTTCGATGACACATTTAGATCAATGTAGATCTTAAGGCTTTATGAATGACAGAAGTTGGTGCGTTACCAATGATAGTTGAATTTTTGATTTTCCAATGAATCAACTCATTACTGACTGAGTAAACCTTCTTTGAATAAAATGTTAATCTTTTCATTGCGGTGAAAGAATTAATGCACACAATTTATATTAATAAGTATGTGATTAGTGTACACTGTTCAAACATGATATACATTTTTAAATGTATTTATATTAGATTTGATGGAGATATCGCATAATCAGACACACGTCATTTGTCTTAAAAAAGTGAATTCTTAATTATTAGACTATTTGAAAAAAAAACATTGTATTATTGAAGCATATGACATATGTGGATAAAGTTATCATTTTCTAATTTTTTTTAAAGAGTATGACACTACTACTTATACGTCTAAATACAAGCTTTATTTTTCTAAAGAAAATCAATTTGTAGTTGGTACACATTGTATTGTATTGTCTAATTTGTGTGACATGTTCAAATTAGACCACTGTTTAGACTTTAGTCATGGAGATACTAGCAGTTTGTTATATTGCTTTGGTCAAATAAAAGCTTACATATACTTCTATTTTGTCGAACCTTTGCAATTTTGGTAGTAAACAAATTTCTTTTACTTACTTTTCTTTTTCTTTTCAACATGCATCAAACAAATGATTTCAATCTCTGTCTGACCCAATTTAATATTCTTTTCAGTTCTTATTTATAAAAATCAATTGATTTTTTAGATACATTGAATAATTTATGTATCTAATTTAAAATTTAAACAAAATACATAAATCATTTAATGTATTTAAAAAGTCAATTGTTTATTATAAAAGGGACTAAAAGAAGTATTTTCATTATGGTAGTAGAATATTAAGTCCATGATTCCAAAAAAAAGAATAAAAATTCTATTTTACGAGGAACCTTTTGGACCACAAAAGCATTCGAGTCATGTTAAAAATTAAAACTTCAAATCAAAATTCTAGAAAGAAAAAACTCCGCGCACACAAAACAATACCAGAATACAACCAGGTGAGTATGAACATAGCCATGCATCTAGAACATATTCATAGTCATGCCATTCTTAGACCGTTAGCTTCACCAATAACATATTCTGACTATCTTTCAAATTTGATCTGGATAACCAACCAACACTCATGCAAATTTATCATAACTGACTCAAACTAAACTAAAGTATCATTTATTTTTAGACATGTAAATATAATAATCTTGAAGAATCAAATCTTCATATATTCCGTACATTCAAGTGAAACAACATTTACATTTCACTAGCACGGACAATTAATGTCTACAGAATCACATGTGCCAAGCAAGAGGCAAGAGACAAAACTATATTTTTCAATTTGGATCCTCATATTTCAGTTAATGTTTGCAAAAAAAATCATGTCGACTATATTTGGGACCAAATAACCAACCTCAGTTCCAAAATTGAGTAAACTACTTGCAGATCATGGAGGTTGGATAGCCATTCATTTGTTAAGTAATCAGTAATAAGACAATGGCGTAATAAACCACCATCCTTGATTCACAGCAAAGATGCTATGGTTTGTAAAAACTCAACCGATTACGATCAATGTTATCTAAGCGGATCAATATTGTCCCAGCCATTTCTCCTTCAACCCACTTTATAGACTCCTGCTCTAATAGTTTTAATACCTGTCCAAAATAAAATACCATTAATCAGTAATTTACTCATGGTTATATTTTTATTTTTTTTTTAAATATCATTGGTACATTCAAAGTAAACATAAAACCATAAAGTTAAACTTAAAAAACCACTCAATCTCACCATTCCTCTGGTAGACCTTTTCTTGTTAGCTTGATCATTTGCATCAAAGATAACCTTGAGGTACTCGAATGCTGATAGAGATAGGGGATTATTAAAATTACCATGTAAAGTTAACAGGAGGAAATTTGAAAGGGGATCAATATTCAATAATTTATAAACTGATTAGTAGATCAATACCATAACTTACATGAAATACCAGAAAGGGAAGAAAGATGGGTCTTCAGCAGTCTAATAGCAACCTTTGGTTCATGATCACGCAAGTCAAGGACCATTTCTTGTGTTTCTTCCGCTCTGCCAACAAATACAATAAAAGGAATAGTCACTATCATACGAAATTTCCATGCTATCCCTCTTGAAAAGAATAAGAAAAATATGAAGAAATGAAAATTTTGAGCACAATTAGATTACTTGGTTTCAAGAATCATTTTACTACATTCGTCATCAGCTTCACGTGCTTTGTTCAGGTAAAATTGCCCCTGGGAACAACATAGCACGCGCCATTAGAAGGCAAAAGATAGTATTCATATGAAAGAACTAAGTGCAAAATGGGCACGTCCATTAGAAGGCAAAATAAAGTACCACTAAGAGAAGAACAGAACACAAGAACAAACATATCAATGAACCGGAATTTCAGATGTCATGAACAAATTCAATGTTTATTATATGTCAAGCAACTTATGGTCGGACACAATTCTATTGAAACCTTACCTGGTCTAGCAATTTTTCAGCCTTGGCCTGATCTCCGTTTGCGAATGCATCAACAGCCTAAAGTGACAAGAGGATCATGAGTGTACTTAACAATGTCCAAATCAAAGATCCCAACCAAGTTAACATTATTTAACAATTAAATGTGGGACAAAAGTACAATCCCCATAAGCTGGAAAAAGTAATGCAACATACTGCTTTATAATATTCCTTCATTGTCACCCGATATTCCTTCACAGCTTTCCGTGCACTTTGGTAGTCGGCTTCATCCTCTGCATCTGCCACGCAAAGCACTCATTCTTATAAAAAGTAAAGTTTGATTTCAAAGGAAGAGACAAAGAAATATCCCTATATTATGTGCCAAGAAGTACAAGAAAAGAAAAAAAAGAACGGTAAATGGATTTTGCTTCTAAGAATGTATCAAGCAATTCTTCTAATTAAAACACCAAAAACTCTGATACCGCCAGTGAATGCGGCATAAAATAAAATGATTGCAAGGCCTCAATCCTCACCCTTGGGAAGGGTAAGAGAGTTTAAGCATCATGAGATACTTAATAAAATTGAAGAAATTCACACTCTCACGAGAGATAAACTAGCAATCAATATCAATATTTCCCTCAATCCTCACCCTTAGGAAGCGTAAGCAAGTTTAAGCATCATGAGATACTTAATAAAATTGAAGAAATCCACACTCTCACAAGCGATAAACTAGCAATCAAGATCAATATTTCCATCATAGTAACCTAATTCAGACACATATTATTCTACGAAAGGTATGCAGCGCAAGAAAATGAATTTTAGAAATAATAAACCAAGATTGAGAATTAGGATTGACAGGAAAGTAAGAAGGACGTACCATCTTCATTTTCTCGTCGCCTGAAGTCCATGTCAATCTTGTGTTCTTCCATTGTATCTTTGGGAGGTTCAAATACCACATGTCCAACTCCATATGGTGATTTCTTATTTACATCCCTTACAACTTTTTTACGTGGTTCCTCAACATATTCACGATAACTGAACAAATTAGACAAGACTTCTTTTTGAATGTCATGTGTCTCTTTAGCAGAAACTATGTTTCCATCACTGTTATGGAAAAAAGAAAACACGTTACGCAAAGTATGCCATGAAATTAGTTGACTGTGCAAGAACATAATACCGATTAAAACAAAAGATAAACAAGAAGCAGTGGATATTGACATAAACAAAAAACCGAAGGAGGAAAAAGAGAGAAAATATACCCTCTGATACAATTTAAATCCTGTGACTTTTTTTCAGATACCGGTGCTTCAGATTTTGTTTTCGCATCTGCAAACTGTAAAAGTACAAAGATAGTATCCAAATTACTAAAATACATTTAGCTTAAACAGCAATGGGCACGTGACTATCAGAGAAAGATATAATTTCTGCACAAAAACCATGGCAATGAAGAGAATACAAAAACAAAGAAAGATAACACAAAAGAACAGGAAGCCACAAGCTACTTCTGTTGTTGGATAAAACTCAAGCGCAAGAATAAAACGACCTACAATAGACAGCCATATAAAATGAAATTTGAGTGGAAAAGGTAGTGTATAAACATACATATACATTTCACAACACATTACGCACTCCAAGTAAACAATTAGTTACATAAAGACTGATGTATATCACTCACTAGACAAATGTCAATAGAAACGCCGGAACGAACAAAGAACTTTTACAACAGAAGATAGTCGACCCTTTCGTAAAAAATCTTCCTTGGCGAAGGTGGGATTTAATCATAAACCCTCAAACACATTTAAAATTCACAAATAATGATATATATGTCTAAAAATAGAAGAAAAATAAGTAATCCAAGTGCAGCTTCAATTATAAATAATCTTAAGTGCAGCTTCAATTACAAATAATCTTGGCCTTCCTTCATACTCACCTTAACAGATGAATCACGAACAGCAGCTGGCCTTTTGTCCAAATCCATTACTGATTGATCTAGTAGTGTTTCCAAGCTCTGAATAATTTCAATTATATATCTTAATTAGGTAAAGATAACAAACGCAGGTTAGAATAACATTAGAATTTGGACATTGTGATGTCATGCAAATAAATAATGTATATGTCAATCTACCAAGATAAGTAGAAAAGATGAGGTATATTGTGGACAGAGCAGAAAAAACAAATGAGTGAAAGATGATATCCTCGTAAAATTTACATTGTTTGAACCCTATATGAAATTTTATATATGAAAATAAGAAAACTTGTATATTGTGATATGAATACCAGAAAAGGGGGGGAAAAAAGTAAGAAATGTCATCAGTGGAAGCATAACACTTTTTGTGTACCTTTTGCATGTCATACCCGCACGTATCTGCAAGTTTACAATATAATAAGGCAACTGTTAATACAAACTAAAGATATGTTGTCACAATAGTCCAGCAAATGAGTTGCTCAGTCATGAAATCTATAATTAATAAATACTAATACATTAGATTGAATTGTATATTTGATAACTAGCAAGAGTTGATTAATGCAAAGTAAAACCAGATTCATCACACAATGAAGTAATGGCACTCAATATAAAATTGAGTGTTAAATTGGTTCAGTTAAGTGCAGGCAGAGAGCATTCAAGACTTACATCAGACCAACACACACAGGCGCTCACACACACACACACACGCTATTTTACTTTCAAGATATATCATAATTATTTAATTAATTAATAATGTACAATGTTAAGATATTAAGAGCAACAGCATAAAGTTAGAGTGTTCTGTACCAAGAACTTCGCGTATCATTTTTCTATCAAGCTTAAAACCAACTCCAAGCATTTTAAACAAGAACTCCTCCATGTCCTCTTGAAGCTGATCACGCTTTGAAGAATTTGGCTTTGACACGCTTGTTTCACGGTAGATTCCAGTCATAGGCAGGTCCTTTGCATCCAACTTAGGCGGTTTAGTCATCACTTTAGGCCCACTTGTAGATGGTGTGGATCTAACATAACTTTTACCAATAAAGCTTGAAACAGTACCAGCTGAAACTGGGCGAACTTTGGGCTTTGAGTTTTTACTTCCATGGAGGGAACTTTCAGAGGAATGTCCATCAGATGATTCTGAAGACTTTTCAAAGGCATCTGAGTTAGATGAATGGTTTCCAGAGGTTGAGGAGCTCCCTTTCATATCATACAAAATTTCCCCAGCCAAGTTTACATTCCGGTTTGCCTTGCAATAGGCATGAGCTATATCCTCAAGTGAACACGAACCTCCAAAGACATCATACAAGCACTTTAACGCCTGATCTTCATCATATGCGACCACGTTCTGGCCAGCGACTTCCATCCTAATTATGCTCGAACCACTGTCAAATAAATTGATAGAAAGAATCAATCAATGTTTCAAAATTATATGCAACAACTCAAGGAGTTGTCCTTGGATTATGAATGAATAAGGTCAATTTCTGTCAAGAAATCCAAAGGATCTGAATAGAAATTTAAAGGATTCATAAGCTGGATTGGCTTATTTCCATAAGTTGTTTTCAACTTATTTCCACAAACTCTGCATTTGAGTTTAACTACTATCATAAGTTTCCTAAGATTGTTTGGGAGATATACGAAAACAACTTATGACATTATTCATAAACTGTTTTTAGCTTATTTTTATAAGTTCTCCAAGATAGCTTATGAAAACAGTCTATAAATTATACAAAAACAATTTAACTTCATTTTATCTTTTGCTATAGAAATAACTTATACATAAGCACTTATCATGACAAACACTTGGTGCTATAAGCTGCAAATGAGTTGTTGAACCAAAAAGGGTCATAACTCATAATACCTTATGAAAACAACTTGTAATGCTTAAATGAAAACAGTTTTGTTCTAAGAATAGCTTACTTATCAGCATAACCAAGTTGTTTATCCAAACAGCGCCTAAGTCTTAAACACTTAGTGACATTTCTTCTATATAAAGAAACCATTAAAGAAAATGGGTATCTGAATCACCACAATTCGGAAACAAAAAACTAAACAGTACAAACAAGAAACAATGATCGAATCATAAATTGATTGAAGAAGGAAGAAAAGAAGTGTGAAAAATTGACAAACCCAATCACTCACACTACACAATGAAGGAGAAAAGCAAGAAGAAGAAGACGAAGTTGCATTAATCGATTAATTAATTAAGTGATTATTAATTACCTGAATTGGATAGTGTTGTGTGTGCTAAGAGAATGATATAATAGAAAGTTATCAACAATTGCTCTAACTTTCGTTTTGAATGATATATATAGCCAACTGAATGCAAAAATGTAAAAATTGAATGATTAAATTTTCAATATAAATAAATAAAATAATAATAATTCAAAATGCACAAATCAGTTTTGAATCTTACCAAACAAGAAGCTTCTCAAGGAAGGTTCTCATTATTATTTTTCAACTTTTTGGGAATTATTATTAAAAATTGAACGGAAAAATACAATTAATCTATATCTATTTTTTTAAGTTAATAGATAAATAATCATTTTTGTTTCTGAATTATTATAAAGATCAATAAAAAAAAATACACACTAAACAAATATTTATAAAGACTGATATAACTATAAATAAGTATGTTATAATACTAACAAAACATCTTAATATGAATGATTATTTTAACTAACGTAGTCCATAATCAGAAACTATTATAAAAATTTGATATATTAAAAAAAATTAACTACTTATTACACGACTAAAATAAAAAATGATAATTTACCCTAAGTTAATCTAATATTTTATGAGTGACATTCTTTAAGTATGTTAAAAAGTTTAAATCTTTAATAAGTTCATAAGTTTGTTTGAGTTATGTATATATATCCCAAACAATCTTTCACACCTTTTAAGCACTATAATGAAAATCAAAATTGTGAGGACTAGTCTAGGTGATATTGGATGAACCGATACATTTTTCATGTGTAAAATTTGTAACTCTATCGACTACATTGAACATAGCGAAATTTACACATCATTCACACAAAACTACTTTTTCTGTAGACATGCTTTCCATTTTTTTTTAGAACATCATATGCAAGATAGTGTTCTCCAACTTAGTATTTTCATAGATACTCTCTGATATCATATATAAACAAAGAATATTATTTTAAGTTTATTGAATAATTAATGTATTTAGTAGACATTATACACTAAGTACGTTTATTATTCAATGAACTTAAAAAACAAATCTTCGCTAGCATATAAGACATGAAGAAGTGGGGGGTGGATCAAATAGGCATGACAACGGGGCAGGGCGGGGGACGAGTTTAAGTATTACCGACCCTGCCCCCGCTTCCATGTACCAGCACCAGACCTTGCCCCAAACCCTTTTAGGGGTAACAATTGAACACCCA
>Ga0209282_1001983_pt1 | contig 11581 bp, 4 predicted proteins | sample Mtrugardesep15_FD_187529 | JGI IMG/M metagenome (GOLD analysis project Ga0209282, IMG submission 187529) | Root nodule microbial communities of legume samples collected from California, USA - M. trunc garden sep15 (SPAdes) (version 2) | ecosystem: Host-associated > Plants > Roots > Nodule...
TTTTTTTTTTTATTTTTTTTCTTATTTATTAATGAATATATATATATATATATATATATATATATATTATTGAAAAATATTTCTCCCGTGTTTTTTATGTATCAGTTGCTAATATTTGTATTGTCCCGTGTTTTTTTATCTTTTTTTTTTGTTTAACTCATATTTTTTTATCTATCAGTGATAAATGTGTCCCGTGCTTTTTAATATTTATTAGTGAGAAATATTGTCTCTTGTTTTTTTAATATTTATTGGCAACAAATATTTTGTCTCATGAATAATGAATTAGTGAAATTTATAGTTTATAATTGATTATTATTTGGATTAACTTATTTGTAATTTTGAATAACTACATTAAGAAATATATCCTATAAATAAATAGATATTATATCATTATTTTAAAAAAAAAACTATTTTTGCAGATTTAATAAATTATAATTCTATTTTTTTAATTTTGAAATTATATCATTGTATATAATTATTTATTTAGATTATTTTTCAAAATTTTGTTGTTGAAGGTTTTTATTTGACTTTTAGTTATACTTTGTTACTTTAATGTCATAAATGGTGTCATTAAAAAAATGTTTGTCTTAAATTGTGTGATTGAACTATGTTGTGTATGATTTAACCTTACATTGTCACATGTAACTTTTCTTTTGTATTTGATTTTGATATGTCATGTATATTGTTCATTTTAAACATTCTCAAATATATGTATAGAGGATTTCATACTCCAAATATATTGTGCTAATATTGTTAGTTTCTTGGTTTTAGGGTGCACAAATTGTTAAATTTGTGTACCCATACACAAACACATTATTAACCTTAGATTTGTTCTTTTGAAATTGAATGGTTTGGATGTAGTGATGACATGCAACATGATATATAGAGTATAAAGCTTAATAAATTGAGGCTTAAAAAATTTGTATTTTTGGAATGCATTTTTTCATTAAAAAAAGGATTGATATATTTTTTTCACAACTGACCACATTTTTTTTAACATTGTTGAACTATTCCTTTTATTTGTAACACAAATTTAAAATTCACAAAGATCTAGTTTTACACAATTTGTTTAAATACACATGCATTTGTTTTTCTTTTAGATTTTTTTTCCCTGTTGCAAGTTTTTTCTTTTTAAGTTCCCACTACTACAAACTTGTTGTTTAGTGATTGGTTTAGATATAATTTTTTTATCACTATATTAATTAATTTAGAGACGGACTCTTTAATTATTATTTTTGAAGGGACTAACTCTTTGAATTATTGACCAAATAAAATTTTGTCTCTAATTCAATCGCAAAATATATTAGTGACCAATTTAAATAGTGATCTATTTGCGGCTTAAAAATCAGTCTTAAGTCTAAATTAAAACTTTAAAAAGCATATGCTTTCTCAATAATAATTCTATTTAAGACACCTCGTACATTAAATATGGACATCTCTCTTATTACCATTTAAATCTTGATTCACTCGTCAATTTTGAAAATTCAACTTCTTTTCCTCTTTCAATCTGATTTTTTCCACAACACAATTCAGAAATTAAATATCTGACCACATGTTTAAATGACCCAAATTTTTTATCATGTTTTATCGATGCATAATAGTAATAATAATTATAATTCATGTTTTAATTATAATCCATAAACAAGCCCATAAAAATGTTAATGTACGCTTCAATGTCTAATAAAAGTTTAGAAAAAAACAGTAAGAGTGAAAAACAAAGAAATAAATTTAACATTTTTTAAGAAGTTGACGAAAAATATTTTTAAGGGAGCTGACGAAAAACACATCAACCCATTATTGGAGTAATATATATTTTAGTAATAAATTAGTAATTATCCTAAAAACAATTTCATTTTTTTTGACAAAAAACAGTTTCTCTTTAGGACCCACTTTAGAAACAACTTATGTAGACCACAAAAAGTATACATGATACGAACGTCATTCAATCTTTAAATCATGAATCAAAGGTTAGAAGTGTGTTTGTGTATGGTACACAAATTTTACAATTTGTGCACCTTAAAGTCACCTTGTTTCTTATATGTTATTTTCAAGAGGAAGTACATTGAATGATAAGGTGCTTGTGATTTGGAAGAGAAATATAAGAGTGGGAGAGATACGAAGCTATGATTCAACTCTCCTGATAATATTTTTCATTTATATAAAACTTGAAAAAATCTATGTGTGAAAATTCAAATAACATATGGAGGCAATATATAAAGAAATCAAAGAAGTGCATGGCATCTTTTTGGTTCGGTTTGGGTTGGTGCAACCAACAAATAACCCCGATTCTTATTGATTTACTTTTACATGTCTCATTTATTTATGCTTCTTGTTGCACACACTAATAAAGCAGTGGAACAGAAAATTTCAAACAGTATATTACTTTCTGAATCATATGAATATTCATTTACAGCTACAAATTCAGAATATTACAAAGCTTACTGCATTGGACTCAATCTGAATAGCTAAGTAAATCCAATGGTGTGGCAATCAATAGCATTCATTTGGATTCTCTAAAACAAGTTTACAAGAAGAATCATGTCAATAAATAACATGCCCCGTTTTTATCTTCAATTCATCGAGTGAACTGATTTTCTTGCAATATCAACAAGTGACTAGTTTGGTTCATAATCAAGCACATTTCATAGCAAAATGTAAAGAGTTACTCCAGCTGAATTCTTATTAATCAATCCACTTATATTTTGATGCACAAACTAAGAAAGCAAAGGATTTCTAATTGTTAATATACATATGCACAAACAGTTTCGGATTGTGCATACAAACGAATGAGTACAAATGAGAAATTGTTTTATATTAGAGATGTAAAAGAAAAGAGTACCTGAAACAGGAAAGGCAATGCAACTCTTCCTTCTCTTAACTCTGCCGTGGCTCATATTGTGACTTGGTCCTCTATTTCTATGACAGGGATGTGAGCAATTTTGGACCAATGTTCCTGCCTTTTATACCTTTCTTCTAATATAGGGCATCGCCAAATGACCAATCGCTTAAGAGAAGAAGGGAGGCCGTCTTCTGGTAATGACTCAAGTCTTTTACAATAACAAAATTCAAGTGATTTCAGTGAGGAAGGGAGGCAGTTTTCTGGCAATGACTCAAGTTGTTGACAGTTAAGAAAGTCAAGACTTTCGAGGGAGGAAAGGTGTTGAAGCCCATTTCCATCAAAGGAGTTCAGTTTATAGAGATTACAGATAGTCAGAGACACGAGGGATATGGGGAGTAACGACTCCTTCATCAAGGTGTTAACTATATCATCATCCTTTCCAATACTCAATGATGAAAGAGCAGTTAGACCTTGGAGACGCCATTCTGTTACAGGCGGCGCTGTTGTTCTTCGGGACTGAATATCAATTGATTGTAACTTGGGAGGTAAGAAAACTCCTTCACAAAATGACAACTCTCGACATCCCAGAGACAATTCTTCAAGAGCAGTGAGTGTGTCCATTCGAAGCTTGACTTTAAGAGATCCAATCGAGTAATGAGATTTGATTTTAAGTGACCGGAGGACTGACGGCTGATGTGAAGGACTTTCTGAAATAAAAATGGAATCCAGATTCTTACAACTATAGATGTGAAGTCTTTCGAGCGCAGGAAAACCATCCATTGAGAAAGAGGTAAGTGCATTACAGCTACTCCATAACTCAAGACTCGCAAGTGACGTGTAATTGCTCCAAGTTTCAGGAGGCAGGAAGGATAAATTCTTACACATACTAATATGAAGTGACTGCAGTGAAGTGAGTTGAACATCCGTCGGAAATGCATTGAGAGACGGAATATCATTGAGTGTCAAGTGTTGAAGACAGGTGCTCCTCATAATCATTTTAGGTAGAGACAGTAGCTTATCACACCTTTCAATCGTTGCATATTGCAGCAGACAAGGAGAATCACTCCCAACCAACGACCATTGGGCTCTTTCAGTACAACCTTTAATATGTATTTTTTTAATTGATGATATCCAATGGAAAGTAGGTGCTGCTTCTAATAAAAGAGCACAACCTTCTATTTTAATTACTTCTATTGAAGAAAGGTGGCTAGGAAAATGCCCCCTAAGTTTAGGACAATTAGATAAAATCAGAATTTTAAGACGAGGAAAAGCAAAATTGTTGCCTACAAAGGGAAGCCATTCCTTCCAATTTGGCATGTTGCGAAACATTAAACACTCAAGGGACGGAAATGGTTGAAAGGAAGAATTGGAACCTTCTCCTGCCTGGACATGATAGAACTCTGGACCGATTCTCTCTAATGTCTCCATACCACAAATTAGTAGGTCCTTCAGTGAAGGTAGCTGCCCCAGCGGTGGAAGTGTCATGCAATGTTCACCATTACTGATGCCCAAGAACACGATGTTAGAAAACGAAGAATCTCCCAGCCAACTTGGAAAACTTGTCCCACCATAAAAGTCAATGCTTAGTTTCTTCAGGTTAACTGATGGTTGCAACATATCAAGCACATCTTTTTCTATTCGCGAGTCTTCAGTTTGTTCGCCCCATTGTAGCTCCAACTTCTCCATTTTCTCTTTCCTTTTCAAGTTGGCATCGCCTGCCTCTGTGGCATCAATGACATCATGCAGGTTCTTGATGGTAAGTGTTCCTTGTAGATGTGGGAATTTTCTAAGTTCTTTGATACTTAATCCTTCCTGTCGCTTCCCCACTACAAAAACAGTCAAAGTTTGAAGGTTTTCTAGTCTAGCAATTTCCACAGGCAACTCCTTTATTGTTGTCCCACTTATATCAAGGTGACGTAAATTGATTAAATTTCCAATATGTACTGGCAATTCACCGAGAACCCGACAATATGCTAAAATCAAGGTTTGCAAATTGTAAAGATTACTTGTTGTATTGGGCAAGCTTTTGATTTTAGTGAAGGAGAGATCTAGATAACGTAACTGCACCAAATTGCCAACTGAATCTGGTAGCTTGGTGATGTTTTTATAATTTGACAGCGATAACACACGCAGCCTTTTGAGCTTGGGTAGAAAATCATCAACCACCTTGATGGATAAGTAATTTCCTGCCGTCGAGAAGTAAATAGGTAGGAAGCTTCGCAAGCGTTTGAATTTGTATAAATTCTTAAACTTCATGAAGATATCATACTCTTCTTGATTATATGACAAATGACGGATATTTTCAGAGATGTCACCACATTCAAACCTGCAACAACTTTTTCCAGTTACGACTGTAGCTAAGTCGTAGACAAGGCCATGCATGAAAAACTTTTTTACATGAGAATCATCATCTGTTTGTTGAATTAAGGATCTGGATAACAATTCAGAAAAACAGTTGTCACCCACTTCCTCTGCTGCTTTTCCCCCTTGAGAATAGTCGAGGAATCCTTCTGCCATCCACAACAAAACCAATTTCTTCCTATCAAGTGAGTAATCCTTTGAGAAAATCGAACAATATGCAAAACATATTTTCAAATGAGACGGAAGATATTGATAACTCAAATACAAAGCCGGGAGAATTTTATCATTTTGTAATTTCCATATATCGCTATTCAGAATTGCAGTCCACTCATTTTCATCTACTTTTGAACGCATTAGTCCACCGAGTGCTTTGGCAGCTATTGGCAATCCATCACACTTTCTAGAAATCTTCCTGCCAATTGCTTCTAAATTTGAGTATTTACCGTGACCAAGGTCTTCACCTCCAAATGCATGCTTTGAGAGCAAAGACCAACAATCTTCATCGGATATAGGTTCTAATCTATGAATTGGAAATGTGCGTGCAACCTCCGCAACTTTTTGTAGGCGTGTTGTTATGATGACCTTGCTTACGGCTTTTCCCTTAAACAAGGGAGTTACTAGCTCACTCCAATCAATGTAATTGTCATTCCATAAGTCGTCCAACACAAACAAAAATCTTCTATCCATCAATTGTTTCATTAATTCAACTCGGAGGATATCAAGATTATCGCTTTCCCAGACCTTTGAAGCAGCAAATGTTGTATTTCTAACAACAGATTCAAGGAGAGACTTGGTTACTCTCACAACATCAAAATCTTCTGATACACAAACCCAGGCTTTGAGATCAAAATGTTGTTCAACCTTTTCATCATTGTAAACAAGTTGTGCAAGGGTCGTTTTACCGACACCTCCCATCCCTAAAATTGCAACAACACCTAAATTGTTATTTATACTGGTGCCTATGTCTGATACCAGCATACTGACAAGTCTATTTTTATCATCATTCCTACCCACCATGACAGATTCATTTACCACTGAACTTGAAGGGGTTCTACGAGAAACTCTACCACTTACCGTTCTTTGCAAGCCAAGGATATCTTTCTGCTGGACAAAAGTTTGCAACCTTTTACACATCTTCTCCATCTTGGAATTGATCTTTATAGATGAAGGTAAATTCTGCAGCTGATTAACTGGTGTGTTCTCCACCTTGCACCGCAAGCCATCGTAGTTGATTAAGTTGAGCAGATCTTCCGTGTCAAAGATAGCGTCTTTTAAGTCATCAATCCATTGTTTGACAGGAAGATCGTTGAATTGTTTCTGTTCTGCATCAACCAGCACAGCTTGAAGAGAAAACAGTGTCGTTTTCAACTCTTTCAGTAGTGAGTAATTGAACTTGCTGCTTCTGATGAAACTGCGAAACTCCGATGAGCTTAGCTTATCTGCTATGGTTTGAATAGTAGCAGAGAGAAATGCACCTGCCACCAAAGTTGCAGCCATATTTGATTGGTAAAGTAAAGCAGCAAGGAAGAAAGTGTAAAAGAAAGTTAAGAGCTATGATGATTGAAGGATAATAGTAATTGCAATTAAGGAGCAAAGACTCAATTGTGAGTGAAAAGATAATAGTACAGCTTTTGGATGGTTGGCCGGCAAGCAAATAGTTAAGGTAGACTGACCAAGACTTGTTTGTTGCTTAATGGACCCACATCCAACAAAATAATATATGTATTCAAAGAAAAGTTGCACACCCAAAATGGAAAATTGCTCCTCACTTTGACTTTTGTTGGTTCACAACTGCAGTTAACTTCTGCTCGCCCCCAACGGCAGTTAACTGCTGCTCCTTTCCAATGGCAGTTAACTGCCGTTGAAATTTTTATTAAATTGACCTACGGCACTTAAGTGCCGCTGAACACAGAGCTTTGTAATAGTCTACATTCCCCTTGCAGCTTACATACCACTTAAATTGATCTAATACACGACGAATAATAGTAATTAAATATGTTTAACAGCTTACATTTGGAGTATGTTTAGGACTTAGAATCAATCAATAACTAGAGACAAGATCACAAACGTCAGGTTGGGGACATAGGACGTGTCCTTACTCCTTAGTTAAATGAAATGAAACTAGAGTCACAGAGTGAGACAAGGTAGCTTCCCGTTTTGTCGATATTTGTTTCACAAAGTGGCAAAAATCTCCTATGGTCCTCTTAAAGATGCCAAAAGATATACTAAAATAAAAGGACAAAAGTAGACTATTACAAAATTGTCATTTAGCAGTCTAGGAGATGTATGTATGTATACTTCTGTAAGGTATAAGTGCTCAGCGGTAATTTCAACAGCAGTTAATTGCCGTCGATTGTTACCAACGGTTAGCTGTAGTTGAGAGTGAGCGGCAGATAACTGTAGCCAGGGGGTATCAATGTATCTTTTAGGAGTGAATGAGCAAAAATCAAAGTGAGAAGAGCAATTTTCCCCAAATGCAATTGCATTTGTGGACTTGAAGTAAACAGAGAAAAGAACATGGAAAGAGTAGACACTGTCCAATTAAAATTGAGAACAAAGATGAGCCCTGCTTGAGAATCTGAACATTTGAGATTTCTATTCTTAATCAAGGAAAAATATAACTGTTGGCTTGAGACCTTGAAGTGTGTTCAACTCAAGGTCTGAAAACATTTTTGCTCGGTGCCAATTTCGATAGACTGGTTTAGATTCTTAAAAAAACTCAGAAATATGAGAACACAAATTCCCAATCCAAATCAAATTTTTGTGGGAATGCACATAAATTGTCGGTTAAAAGGTAGCGAGCACCAATGTATGTAATTGTTACATTATACTTACCATTACTATAACTTTGTGAATTTGTTAGCTTTAGGAAATATAGTGTGAGAAACTGGGATGTTCAGTGACATGGAACAACAGACAACACATTAGTAATTAACTACTTCCTCCATCCTGCAATAGATGACCTAGTTGAAAATATACAATTTTGACCTAACTTACTTTGACCATATTTTTCTACTAATATACAACGATAAATAATATCATATAAGATGTCGTTAAATTTGTCTTAATGAGTATTTTCAAAATATCAAATTTTCATAATTTTTTCTAATATATTATCCAAGATATTTAAGCTCAAAATTATGCATTAATATGCGTAATAGGGTCAACTGTGTTAAGTATTATGGAACAGATGAAGTATTATGGAACAAAAGAAGTAATAATTAACTAATTGTTGGATGAGAATAATAGTATGGTGAAGCAGTCAATGTTATCAACATTGAAACTCAAGGGCTTAAATATAATTGTACATAAGTTTGCCTAGTTATAGGTGTATGACGTATATTCTAGTTTCTTAGCAAAAATTGTGTAGATTCAGTTTTTTTTCCTTGTCCAAATTTTTCATTATTTCTTTCTTCATCATTAAGGGGGACACTGGGAAAATGAGCTATAACATCTCAAAAGCCAAGATATAGATGTTTCAAAAATACCAAAACATAAGAGTATTTTGGATGTCAGAATGGAAATTATCCCATCGACAATAAATATAGAAAGCAGTAAAGTGTTCACACTCTCAAAACCATTGAACCAAACACTACATAGGTTCTGTCTATGGTTAAAAAACAGTAACATATCATTATCATTTCATCACCATCATTTTTTCTGATTCTACTGCTGGGCGCACTGTACCCTCTGTGCCCCACCAGGCATATCATCATCCTCATCATATGCTTCCTGTTGTTGTTGCTGTTGTTTCCTCCTATTCTCCTCTTCCATGTTGACATCATGAAGTGTAGTTTCCTCACACTCGTCGATCTCCATGTCTGTCAACTGTGATGAAGGTTTAGCTGGAAGAACAGCCTCCAAACCTTTCACCTGATCAAGACTTAGGGTGTCAGGGAATTCCACGGTGAAGTGAATGTAAAGCTTGCCCTTCATAAATGGCCTCTGGTACATCGGCATTCCCTCGTCGTTAATAGCCTTGTATGAATCTGCATGTATAATCACCAAAAATTACAAATTATTTAACAAATCATGTTGTCAATTGCGCATTGGAGAAAATAGCAATTTGTTAGAATTCCACTATGCTACATTGCAATAGTGTTGCTATAGCAGCTATTCGACAACACAACACTATATCCGTTTTTTAAGAGCACTGAAAACTGACATTCTAACCAGAAAGCAAAACTGAGGGTAACATGCTAGATGTGAATCATTTACCAGGCTTGACAACTTCTCCAGGGTTTGATTTGATAAGAAGTTGGCGACCATCCAAGTGAGTAAGCACAAATTGGAAACCACACAAAGCCTCAGTGAGAGACAGTGTGTGCTCTACAAAAAGGTCTTCACTCTTTCTTTTGAACTTGGGATGTTCTTTCTGCTGAAGTACGAATACAATATCCCCAGTAACTGTATCTGGCTGCAAAACACAAATAACTCAAAAGTCATTATAAATTCTAAATGATTTTTAAAATTCAATGTCAATATTACTAAGGTTCTTAAACGTACTGCTTCATCAGCTTCACCAGGGAATGTAATCTTCTGACTGTTCTGCATTCCTTTCTCGACATGAACATCAAGTACTTTCTTCTCTTGTACAACCTTCTCTCCCTTGCACTGTGGACAGCGGTCTTTATCATTGATAGTTTCACCAGTACCCTTACACTCATTGCAAGGATGCTGCATTTGCTGAATCATTGATGGACCAAGGTGTCTAATAGAAACCTTCATACCAGTTCCTTGACAACCAGCACATTTCATGGAAGCCCCAGATTTAGAACCTTTGCTGTAAATAATTACAAATAGCAAATATAAGAAATCGTGTCTCTGAATTGAGAAACATTTATGCAACCAAAAAATATATTGCTTATAACTGAACTAGATTGTTAGATATAATTGTGTTCCAAACACCATCTTCAAAAAAGAGTTTCAATCAGAACATAATAAAAAATTGGGTGAACAGTCATTTTGATCCTTAAATGTGTGATGCGCTGTAAACATAGTCCTTCAAAATTTGAATGTATTGAACTTTCAAAAACAGACCTAAATGTGTATTTTGTCAGTAATTTGGTCATCAAATGTGTCTTCAGTTGGTTAAATTTTGGGTAACATATCTAGAAATTAAAACATAAGAAAATGTGAGATGGAATTAGTAGAATGATGAGACAAAAAAACTCAGCATCTGTGGATTCCATCTCTACGGTTGTCTGGCCGCTGCTCAATTACACAAATCTACTATATTTCTGAAAACAGAGATCCTTCTTTGTGAAGGAAAACATATTAATCAGAAAAAAGAAGTAGCTATAATCAAGCTTTTTTTGTAAGCACCGAATCTTCAACAAGAAAACAACATACAAGTGTTTCCCCATCCAAAACAAAATCAGTGCAAAAAAAAAAATACTCCAACACTGAAAAAAAAAATAGAAAACCATGAAAAATAGAAGTGGACATAACTATAACAATTGAAAATCAGATGGGTGTAAGGCTCATATATCAAGTGTAAATTTGGAAAGATCTGTCACTGTGGGAAAAAAAACCCAATTCCATTTGAAGGGACGGAAAGAAAAAAGAAAGAGAAAGAGAAGAAAGACGAAGATAGAATCTGAGATACCAAAGCAAACCCCTTTGGTGAAAAGGGTGTGGCGGCACCTTCAAGTTCTGACCTTCTTGCTGTTGTTGTTTTTTTAATCATGGGAAGGAAAAGAGCCTCAATATCTATCTATCTATATATGATTATGTATCTATGGAATTGGGTATTCCCACTCAAGGCCTCTCTCATTTCAATCACCGCCCTACAGTTTCGGCTCAATAAAACTAATAAAACCCAGTCACCGAATGTGTTTACAAACAAAAAGACATTTGGGATAAGTTTTGATACATTCTAGGACTATAGTGAGAATGCCTCACACGTTCCGGGATGAAAAATGATTGTTTATCATTTTATCCATAAAAAATTAACTGGAGAAAAAAGAAGCAACTCGCACATTAAAACTGATCAACAGATTCGAAACCAAAATTCTTATGATACTTACCCACTGCACTTTGAGCATAAGACATTTCTCGAGAGAGAAAGCTTCTTAGAAGTCCCAAGGTAAAGGTCCTCCAAAGAGACCTTGAGAGGATGAACCACATCTTCTCCACGTCTCTGCCTCCGTCCTCGGCTACTACCACCACCACCACCACCTGTTCATACAAGTCAAAAATCCTTTAGATAATCAAACCATACAGAAACAGATCAAGACCAAACCAAATAACACAAGGAATTCTCACCAAAGAAAGACGAGAAGATGTCAAATGGGTCATGGCCACCACCACCTCCACCACCCATTCCTTCCTTAAGAGCATCCTCACCATATGTATCATAAATCTCACGCTTCTCAGGAT
>Ga0209282_1001984_pt1 | contig 11581 bp, 10 predicted proteins | sample Mtrugardesep15_FD_187529 | JGI IMG/M metagenome (GOLD analysis project Ga0209282, IMG submission 187529) | Root nodule microbial communities of legume samples collected from California, USA - M. trunc garden sep15 (SPAdes) (version 2) | ecosystem: Host-associated > Plants > Roots > Nodule...
GTTCAACATAACATTTATATATGTATATACATTCAATTACATGATTCTACGTTCAATCACATCATTTATCTTCATAAACAGGGTTAACTAAACCAATAAAACATTTTAGGAAGCTCAGATTAAAGTCCTAATGCACGAAGCAAAATTTCAGAAAATGGTCGCACAGGACCCAGTTCGCTTGAGCGAAGCTCTGTTCGCTTGAGCGAACACAAATGACGAAGGTTGGGAAAAGTTCGCTTGAGGTTCGCTTAAGGCTCGCTTGAGCGAAGCACAACGCCATAAGTCTGGGATTTGTTGCTTGGCGCTCGCTTGAACGAACTGGCATTATCAAATTCTGGGCAGCCTACAAGGCGCTCGCTTAAGCGAAGGGATGTTCGCTTAAGCGAAGCATCATCTGGCAGTTCAAAAACTCACGAACTCTCAAACCCTTTTCCATCCAAAAACCCAATTTTGATCCCCTGATCACCCAAAATGAATTTCTACAATGTTTACAGGTTCTATATGCAACATAATACTCAGAACAACACAGAAACATGCAATCAACAACATAATCATCAACATTTTGCAATTATCACAACCTTCTAACCCTAACTCAAGAACACAACTTTTTAATCCAATTTTCAGCAATTACATATATATTATTAGTTGAAGGTTAGCCTCACCCTTACCTGAATTAAGAAGAGCAAAAATCTACAGCAATCAAGCTCCCTCTACCTCCTCTCTTTGCCTCTTCTAGGTTTTCTCCTCTTGGCTCTCAAAACTCTTCTTTTTCTTTCTATTGTACGTGAAATGTTTTACTGACCATTTCTTTCCTATTCTCACCAAAACATAATCCCCACTTATTTTCTTTAACTCCCTTAAATCCTATTAATTCTCAATAACACCCAAAACACCAATAATTTCTATTCTCTTACTTATTTCTAATAATTCTCATAAACCCTCAAAATTCAAATAAATAATAATCCTTACTTATTCTATTAAATAATAAAAATAATTATATATTAAAATAACAAACACCAAATAATCACATAAATCACTTTAAATCATATAACATATTAAAAATCAACCAAAAATAATAAAATAACAACTAGGGCGTTACACACCCACCCACATAGAGTTTTAAATAGTGATCGCAAGGACCATGATACTTATCATTGGAAAGAATTGTAGTTAAATGCAACATATGTGGTCTTAATCGCAGTTGCATTTGCATTTCAATTTAAAAAATATAAAAAATTACTACTCTATTCTTTGCAATGAGTGACAAACTTTCAAAATTAAAATTTGTTACAAAATGAATGTCACTGTTAAATTTCAATGTACTGGTAATTGATTTTTGGTTTTATATGTTTTCAGTATCTGCAAATGTATCATTTTTTGCGTTTAGTCCGTCTCTTTTGTTTAGGAAACACAATTACACCACCTTTGATATTTGGTCTTTGATGTTTGTTTTAGTTCCCTCAAAATTTATTTATAGTGAAATTGGTCCCTTCAATATCCATTTTAATCCTTATTTTGATAGACTAAAATCAAATATTCTACGTATTAGAGAGATCAATTTCAATATGAATAAAGTTTGGAGGGAGCAAAACAAAACAATAAAGATTAAAAGAAAATTGTGGCATATTTTTTAAATAAGTTACAAGGAAGAAAAAACAAATAAAAAAAGAGGATATATTTGTAGGGACTAAAAACATATTTAAATCTCACTTTTTATTTTTTCAATTGTAATATTTAATTAATTTTAAGGACGTCACTCCTAAGTCTATATCTTTTCACGTTAACTCTCTCTTGCATATATATATATATATGTGTGTGTGTGTGGTTTTATTTATTAAAATAGTATGATTTAGTGCTGTTTGATATGAAAAGAAATCAATGAATGATTTTGCAGGAGCTACTACAAATGTAAAAATTTCAGAGATTGATCGGCAAAAAAACTAGTTGAAAAGAGAAAAACAAATGAGAACACTTATGTTGTGACATATAAAGGAGAACACAATCATAAAAAACCAGAAGTTAATCAGAACTCTGTTGTTGGGACCTCCCGGAACAAGTCATCAGAGACTAGATTATGCATTGGCAAAGAAGTTGGATCTTTTCCAAATATCAGAAACTTGGATTCACCTAATGTTGGAAAAATGGGTTCACCTAACATGCTGCTGCTACAATTTGATGAGCCGGATAGTAGCAATTCTCACATTTTTACCGGTGAATCAGAAGTCCCTTATACGTCTATGGAGTTTATTGGAGGCTCTGATGACGATGACATTTTGATACCAAACATGACACCTATGTTAGAGGATTTCTTATTGGACTTCAACCACATCAATAATGGTGCTCTATTCCCTTAGTTTGGTCTAACTCAAAAAGCTTTCTTGGTTTGAACCTATTAAGTTTTGGGTTAAAATATGTTTTTGGTCTCTGTAAATATTGTTAAGTTTGGGTTTTGGTCCCTAGTAAAGAAAAAATTGAAATCCATCCCTGCAAAATTTTTTGTTTTTTAAAATAGTCCCTGGATCCACTTTCTTGTGGATTTGGCTCATTTTTGCTTACATGGTCACACAAATAAAATCTTGACAGCAAAACGATTAACTAAATTAAATAAGATTTCATTTAATTATATTTATTTAATTAAATAAATTCGAATTGTATTTAGTTAATTAAATAAAATTTAATTTAATTAATATTTGATATTTAATTGAAGGAGTTTAATTAAATGTAAATGTTATTTGGCTTATGTTGTGCCAAGCTTAAATTAAGAGACTTTAAGGTTTAACTAGCTCACTCTCTATAAATATAAGATAATCACACTCACCAAAAAAGGCTTACCCTAGCTATCACAATTACTCTCATATGACGGTTATCACCGTGTCTCGATTTGTGCTTGTGTGGATTGAGTAGAGGCGTTGTCGTTTTTGTGGCGTTTGTGATGCATCCTTACATCATTCTCCTTAACGCATTAAAAGGTAAATACATGAATCCTTAAATGTGTTTAAATATGAGTTTGATTTGTGATTAAAGATTTAGTCTAGGCCCGTTCTTGGGATTGTTTCGTTTAGAGGATTATTTCTTTTGAAAAACCCTCACTTAAATTTCAAAACACTCTCCTAACTAGTATTACAATAAAGTTTTTTTTAATTATTTAAAATACTAAAATATTCTGGAAAGATATCACCTATTATAGTTTACGGTTCTAATTTAACCACCGTCAATTTAGAACCATTTTTCGAAAATCACATTTTCAAACCCAAAACCCTTACTCAATGAAGAGCTTTAAGGAGTCTTAATTTTTCTCCCTTAAAAATTGGAAGATAGATAGCATATGATCTGTGTGAGCCATGGTAAAGGATCCAAGAAGGTCCTGGAGACCCGTATGAAACATCGTGCACTCTTGCTTTCTAAGAAATCAACATTGTTGAGAATTGTCTCAAAATTGATGCATGAAGGTTGGGCAAAAATCGTAACACGGTTTTGAGTCATCGGAGCACGATTTTGTGCCATTTTTTGAGTTTCAGTTCGACAAAAATCGTGACAAGATTTGGTAAAATCGTGGCACGATTTTGACAAATAAGGTTTATATAGTACTATACAAATGGGAAAATCAGGACACAATTTTGAGAAATCGGGGTACGATTTCTCGGGATCTGAACTCTATAAAAGGCTTCATTTTTCATGTTTTGAGAGAGGCTTCAAGAGAGAGAAACTTGGGAAATCAAAGGAGATGACTTTAGGGTTGAGGGTCTTTGATTAGGGTTATCTTGAGAGGTTCTCTTGGGTTGAGAAACATTTGTAAACACCTTGTGTGAGTGAAAATCATTGAGTGTCTTGTTCATTGGTGAGATTGAGGAAAAGATAGAAATTAGGGTTTGTTCTTTGTGAGCTTGTTGAAGCTAATTTCTTGTAACTCTTTGTGTCTCTTTGTAAAGAACTCATTGATAGTGGATTAGAGAGATCAATATCTCCTTCAGAGTAGGTCAATTTGGACAGAACTGGATAAACATTTCTTGGTGTGTTTGTTTCTCTTCTCTCTTTATCTTTTGCTTGTGGTTTTGTGCTTTTCACTTTATTCCTATATTAGATATAGGTTTGTTAATGTTGTTGTTTCTTGAAGTTACTTTGATATTGGTTACTATTTTCCTTTGCTCCACACATTAAAGTTTTATTCGTGTGATTTTGAGTCTGAATTCACAACAATTGGTGCCTATCGTGGGGGCAAAGGAGTGAATTGGTTAGGTTAGTACCATGGGTTCAAAGTGGAATATTGAGAAGTTCACCGGAAGTAACGATTTTGGGTTTTGGAAGGTGAAGATGCAAGTGATTTTGATACCACAACAATGTGAGAAAGCTTTGAAGGGTGAAGGTGCATTACCTGTCACCATGTCACGAGTGGAGAAGACTGAGATGGTGGACAAGGCTAGGAGTTCCACTGTCTTGTGACTCAGTGACAGTGTTTTGAGGGATGTCTCGAAGGAACCTATCGCGACATCAATGTAGTCAAAGTTGGAGTCTTTGTATATGACAAAGTCTTTGGCTCATAGGCAATTCCTAAAGCAACAACTCTACTCATTTAAGATGGTGGAGTCAAAGACCGTAACGAAGCAACTAACAGACTTCAACAAAATCCTTGATGATTTGGAGAACATTGATGTGCATCTTGAGGATGAAGACAAGGCTATACTCTTGTTGTGTTCTCTACCGAGATCATTTGAATCCTTCAAGGATACCATGCTTTATGGCAAAGAAGGTGAAACACCCTAAACCCATAAAGCGATAAATTACGCGAATAATACAAATCATACAAAGAATTTAGATGTTACTTCTTCCATAATTCAACAAACAAGCATACTAATTTTTCAAAAACATCGCAGTGGAATAATCATCTCAACAATTCATCAAATAAAATAAATCTCCAAGTAGCCATGTCATCATACTACATATAATCATCAGTACATAGTCTCAAAATTCTCAACAATCATAAAAAAAATAAACACAAAAGATCGACAACTAATCAAAGCCCTAAACACTATGACACCAAAAGCGATAGGCGAGGTAGCTCCAAGCTATCCTCAAGCAACTCACCAAAGCAGAGCAAACTACTCCTGCACACCGTCTACCCATTCGTAAGAATAAGGTAGGCGGTCAATAAACGACCACTGGGGGTTAGATTCTACAAATAAAAGTATAACCAAAATGAATAGCGTTAAAGGATAACAAGATACACATAGTTGTAAACAGTCATATCATTCCTTCAAGCTACCAACAAGTGAACAATTAGCATAACCAAATCATCACGTCATTTACAATATTCAAGTGTATAAGTGATGAATAATTGGCAAGTGCATCAAAAATTATCAAAGTAATAAAAATATCGTTCCCACAAGGACTGTGTTAATCTCAACAATTGAAAAGCGTTATTAGTTTAAGCTGTGTAAAGATTATTTTGTTTTGCCACTAGGCAGTAGATTTGTTTGCTTGCATAAAAGTAAAGACTGAAATTAAAGATTGGTTAAAGAATAAGAGAGGGATGAGATCATGTCTTTCAAATCATCTATGTTCCCCTAATTGGTATACTGCACCTATTCTTGTGAATGGTTCTCTAGTTCCACGATAGTTAACAAATTAGCCCTAATCAATCCCTTGACTTAGGACCCTCTTCTCAAACTACATCCCCTAATCCCTTAGGTGGTCTAATAATCTTTGAAGGTTTTAAGCACGTTAACCTAATATCACTAACAAACGTTTATCCATTCATAGACTAACCCTGTTTATTAGAACAATTCAATTCTATATAAGTTGAACGTTATGGTCAGTAGTCATTCATTCTCATTAAATCATATTTATATGTGATCAGGATATAAAAAGCATTAAGAACAATTGAATTGAATAAAAACTAGATTGTCATTCACAATAAATAGAGTTTCACAACAACATGTTTCAATTAGGGTTACAAAGAATCATCTCAGACCTAATCTCTAAGAGATTTAGCTACTCATAATTGAGTTTACAAATAGCATAATCAATATAGGAATCAAAACATACATGAACAGGTAAAAGGTTGAAGAAATCGCCCTCCTAGCCGTCTTTGTATGCCCAAAATAGCACTTTTCTCTCCAAGATTCGTAACCATTGTCTACAGAATAGACTTCGGCTTAAATATGCACATAATTTCGCCTAAATCGTGTCACGTTTTAAGTAAATCGTGACACGTTTTCACCTTGTGTAACAAGAAACTGAATTAGGGTTTCCTCAAATCGTGTCACGTTTTGGTCATCGTGACACGTTTGCCTCAATGTCGAAGCAATGCATTCTGCCTTGTCAAATCGTGTCACGTTTTAGACCAATCATGACATGTTTTCCTCTTTAGTGTTTTCTTCAGTTTTCCTACTTTTCTTGCTGCTTAAGTTGCCTTGTGAACTCCAAATGTGATAAAATTACAAAGAAAATTACGTAATGACAATATGTCATCAACAAGCATCTTCACTTATGCAAGTTCAATTACACAACTTCACAAGTTACACCAAATTCACCAACATATAATTTCACCATGACACATAATTCACTTATCTCATGTGTATGCGATTTCCCTAAACATGACTCTACATGCATGTGGTACCAATGGATGTCGGAGGTAATTTCACTGATTGATCCCTCTACATATCTCTTCATATGGACTTATGAATGCATGGATGCCAAGTATTAACTCAATAATAAATAACAATACTTTACTCTACATATTCTCCACATATCTCCACATTTGCATTATCAAACTATACATCCACACATCAACATTTTACCAAGTAATAAGTTATCTCTACATATTCATCATCAAACATATAACTCCACATATTCAAAAACAATAACCATAAACAATTGTCAAGTACTCATCACTACAAATAAACAACAATTCCACGTATATCATGTTTCACATAATAGACACACCATTTACCACGTCATGATGTTCAATTTAACAAACAACCAACAAACCTTAGTCCATTCCTATTTTATCATATTATCATGTTCAGAAGGTTATTTGAAAGTTATCCGATCATTAAACCTTTTTTCAACAAAGTTCGTCTATTTTCACAACTTTCAACATTTCCTAAGTAATTTTACAAAACAAAGTACACATGTTCGAACACCTCAACCAAGCATACATACTGCTCACATATGATCACAGTAGCATATGCATATACGCGTCATAGACCAATTATGATTAATTCAAAAATTCACTAAGTTCGTCTCATATTTAACTTGTTTCAAACCACATTCATTCACAATTCAAAACCAAGTTAAACTACTCATAAAAGTCCAATTATAATTCAATTAGATAGGATTAGGTGTTTGGAACACATATGGATACTTAAAAGTCTGCGAAAACGCAAAAAATTGGGTTTCCGGGTTCCTGCACAGGACACACAATCCTGCTGCTCAATGTCGAGCCACATGCACGGTTCGTGCATGTAGGGTGCACGATCGTGTGTCCCTGAGATTTTCTTTGTTTCGCCGTTTCACGCGTAAAATTGCAATTGTTTATCCGATTTCGATTTTGTTTTCTCCTACGCGTTCCATTCACTTAAATCTATCATATTCTACTGTCAAAACTTAGTTTTCCCATCCCAAAACAACTAACTCAAAATCTCACATAATCACTTATTTTCCAAAAACGCTTAAACTAACTTTTCATTCAAAACCCAAGTTTTCTCCCAAACAATTTCACACCCATAACTTATGACTCAAAACAGAAGTTCATTCAATCTAACTCAACACAATAAACATCACCAATTCACCTCGATTCACTAAAATCACAATTTACCATTCACAACCCATTTTCACCAAAAATCAACAAAACACCAACAACTTAATCACAACAACCCATTTTGCAATACCCAAAGCATAAATTAGCATCAACAACATAATTCAACAACAATAATAACACAAGATCATGATTTCACCAACAATTCACAACAACAACATCATTTCTCATCAAATTAAGCAAAAACCATAAAGTTTTCATATCAACATACTTCAACAATGAAAACTAACCATAACAACAAGTTTTTCATCAATTTAACATACCCAAACTTAGCAGCAAATAAGGAGCACGAAAATTGATAATCAAAATTTACATAAGTCAAAATTCATCAATAATCACTTATGCACATAATTGAAAACATGAAGGTTTTAGCTTATTTGAGAGATTTTTGACCACCCTTACCTTAAGTTTGGAAAGTCTTAACTATGACTTCACTTTAGCTCCCCCAAGTCTCTAGCCTCTTCTCCTCTTCAAGCTTTTCTTCTCTCTAACCTTATTCTCTATTCTTCTCTTATTTCCTCTTGTGACTCTCTCTACCTCTCAAAAATATTTTGTGAAGTGAATGAATAATGTTAACCTAATTTTCTCTCATAAGAGTGTCTATTTATATCACCAAATTGGGTTAGGTTAATTCTCATTCTAATTGGTCATAAAAAACTCTTAGAAACTATTTTTAAAAGTTACTACTCGTTAAACTGTTAATACGTCGGATCATTACTGTCTATAATTAATTACCCCAACTTACTAGTAACTTAGTAAAAATAACCATTCTCACCAAAACACTAAAAAATAATCCTCCTAATAAAATTACTAATTTACTCTTACTCGCAAAATGACTAAGATACCCCTTAGTTTATAAAATGACTAAAATACCCTTCTAGGCTAAAAACTTACTAATCCCGAATTAAATACACACAAAGGCAAACAATCACACATAAACACATATAATAAATAATTCAAATAATTCTAGCTAAAAACGAGCCATTATAGAAGGCACTGTCACCTTGGAGGAAGTCCAAGCAACTTTAAGAACCAAGGAGTTGACAAAGTCCAAGGACTTGAGAGCGGATGAAACAGTGAAGACCTAAGTGTTTCAAGAGGGAATGGTGAAGGTAGAGGTAACCGAGGAAGCTCAAAGAGCGGTAACAAGTCAAAGTTTAAGTGTTATAAATGTCACAAGATGGGTCACTTCAAAAGGGATTGTCTGAAGGACAATGATAACTATGTGCAAGTTGTCTCAGTGGATTATGAGTATGTCGGTGCTTTGGTGGTGTCTTGTTGGGGGATGAAGAAGGTGATGTTTATCACCTTGGAAGTAGTGCCTGGTAGAGCGGTGATCGTCTCGAGAGACGTTAAACATTCAACATCAGCCTGAAGAGGCGATGTGAAGAATACTCATGGTCATTCTGGAGAGCCGGATGTAAGTATACTCATGATCAACCTTTGAGGTGGAGTTGCAAGGTGAAAGTCATAGTGGTAGTACGCATTTGCAAGTTGAGGAAGAGAAAGCTCAACTTGAGCTGGAGTTGATGAAACCGGGAATGAGACGACTATGGAGACCTTGGGTGCTATGTTGTAGTTGTGAGCAAGGGAATTCTTCAAGAGGACGGAAGACATTCTGGGATTTGAAGAATGTATGGCATGACTTGTGTGATTACCTAAAAAACCAAGGGTGATTTGATGCAAGGAGATCTTCATGGAAGTGGGAGACGTTCCGTGGTTGAATAGGGTTTGGTATAGACTTATGGAACTAGCTAAAATCCTAGTGTAGTTGGAAGCAAGGATCTTCAAAAGAGCTGAAAGCATTCCGAGGGTTGAAGAGGAAAAGGGTGGAAGCTTGTTGAGCTACATGTAGTAGTTGGAAGCAATGGAAAAAATAAAAATGAGAATGATGGTTGATGGTTTAAGTGGCATCACCATTAATTTAGAGTCGAGGTGGAGAAATATTGAGAATTGTCTCAAAATTGATGTATGAAGGTTCGACAAAAATCATGGCACAATTTGGAGTCATCATGGCATGATTTTGTGCCAGTTTTGGAGTTTCAGTTTGGAAAAAAATCGTGACACGATCTGGGAAAATCGTAGCACAATTTTTGACAGATAAGGTTCATAGTACGAATGGGAAAATCGAGCACGATTTATCGGGATCAGAACTCTGTAAAAAGCTTCATTCTTCATGTTTTGAGAGAGGCTTCAAGAGAGAGAAGCTTTGGAAATCAAAGGAGGTAACTTTATAATCGAGGGACTTTTATTAGGGTTATCTTGAGAGTTTCTCTTGGTTTGGAAAATATTTGTAAACACCTTGGTGAATGAAAATCATTAATGAGTGTCTTGTTTATTGGTTAGATTGAGTAAATGGTAGAAATTAGGGTTTGTTTTGTGAGCTTGTTGAGACTAATTTTAACTCTTTGTGTCTTTGTAAAGAAATCATTGATAGTGGAGTGGAGTGAAGAAAGATCAATCTATCCCCAAAGTAGGTCAATTTAGACCGAACTAAGTAAACATTTCTTGGTGTTTTTGTTTCTCTTCTCTCTTTATTTAATTTTTTGGGTTTGATTTTGAGTCCGAATTCACAACAAGCATCAAGGTTACATTTCACAAAACTCGTGGATGGGGAAGAACACCGTCCCTCAACGTTGTTTTTGTACGAAGGTAGTTTATTAATAGCCTCGTGAACTAACAACCTCCCTACGTCCAAGTCTGCTAAAAATGCAATCACATAACTTCTTGTTGTGAGCATTCAATAAAGACCAATTTTCCATCACAAATTTATGTGCAAAAACTGGCTCTGCTGCAACAACAAAAGGAGAACAATAAGACCCGAAAATAATATTTTGTTACATAATTTTAGAAAGAGAGGTTTGATTATGGTTGTGGCAAGAATTATGAGCCTATTCACCATCTTTTCTTTAAGTGTGACTTTGCAGATACTATTGGTTTACTAATATTCTGCATGTGCAAACAAATTTGAGCTCTGTCAACAGGTTTTTCAATATTTGTAGCCAGAATTAGAGCAAACAAATCAAAGATCTTGTTCTTTCTTTTATACCTAACTCTTTTTTTGGATGATTTGAAAGCTTGAGATTGTTTTTAGTTCGAATACAAAGTTATTCCCTTGCAACAAGTGATTAACATCATAAGAGATGATGTACCATTCCGAAGGGAGCATTCATCTACTTGCGAGTTTCAAATTCTTGTATCATGCAATAATTAAGATGTTACATTTCTTGTATCATGCCGAGATACGATTGAATACATGTGTAAAACATTTTTATACCATCAAATGTACAAAATTAACAAGTTAATTACCAGAAAAAGTAGGCCAAGAAGGAATTGAACTTGTGCATAGGAATACCCTTTTGTGAGTAGAGTCAAATGAAAAAGCAAGACTCCAACCACAGCAGTCATAGACATTGTACAAATCAAGAATACATCATTGTACTTTAGTTCCTTAGTTGGAACTATCTCAAAAATAAATCTGTAGTTTATACGAGTCTTTCTCCATGCAATAATGTTGCAGCCATAGAGGAAGAAATGTAGAAACATGAGACTAAACACACTGCAAAAAACAAAACAGAAACATTAGTCATTTCCTGCTCGTACAACTCCGATGATCGTGGTTGAACCAGCTGGTCCGGTTCTAAAAACACAGATACAAAGACAATGTGCTGCAATGGAATTTTTTTACATACCTAAGCACAGGGTAGACAGTTTCCATGTAGAGTGAATTTTGGTGTCTTTAGTACAGTCCAGTAAGATGAGCCA
>Ga0209282_1001985_pt1 | contig 11580 bp, 11 predicted proteins | sample Mtrugardesep15_FD_187529 | JGI IMG/M metagenome (GOLD analysis project Ga0209282, IMG submission 187529) | Root nodule microbial communities of legume samples collected from California, USA - M. trunc garden sep15 (SPAdes) (version 2) | ecosystem: Host-associated > Plants > Roots > Nodule...
GATTTCCATGTCTCTTATAGTATGTACTATGTGGGTGAGTTGTGGCAAGTTTGTACCATGTTAACCTGAAAGGTTGTAATTCATGTCATCTATTGTTTAATTGTTGACCCCTTTTGTTTTCCCTTTACGCAGGAGAAGAAAGCTCTGAAGGAAGAAAAAATGAAGCAAGAGGAGAAATACACGTGGGCTATTGTCGATGGTGTTAAAGAGAAGGTTATATCTTGCTCTCTCTTTTCCTGTTATTTTCTCCTAATTCTTCTACAGCTTTTATGACCTGTAATTGACCTTTATGTTTTGTAAGGGGAAAAATGTTATACGATCTTCTCGACTTAGCCTTTACTCTTGATATTTCTTGTGGATATGATTTTATCTTTGGCCATATTATTACAATTCATTTTGCTGAATCTGTGGCATTGTAAGGAATGATATATCTTTCTTTTCAAAGATTTTTTTAAACAGTGTTCAGAAAATGGTTGCTTTTAAGGGAGTTATGCACTGGTGAATTTGCACGTTATTTCTCCTATTAAGTTGTGTGACCTTTTTCTATTGAATTTTTAGATGTATCTTCATATTGCAAGTTGTTGATTTCAAGTTTACTCATGAAGTAAAATTTTAGCTTATGACTATTGTCTATTAAATCTTCTTTAGGTTGGAAATTTCAGAGTTGAACCTCCAGGATTGTTCCGTGGCCGTGGAGAGCATCCCAAGGTTATTATGCTAGTTATTACTGGAACTAGATACATGTAGAATTTCAGATATAATGATTTCATCCTCAGAATTTTGACTGGCTTCTAAAGTTTATAGTATTTACTTACTGATGGAAGTTTATGTTATTAGATGGGAAAATTGAAAAAACGCATTCATCCAAGTGACATCACAATTAATATTGGAAAGGATGCACCAATTCCTGAATGTCCTATTCCTGGTGAAAGGTATTATTTTACCTAATCTTTTTGGAGAATAAATTTAAATGCAAAAGAATATTGTATTTACCACCAAGTTGAAAGCTTTCTTTTTTCGTTTTTTTAATATGATCGAGTTATGTAACCTTGGCAGCTGGAAGGATATAAGACACGACAATACAGTTACATGGTTATGCTATTGGAATGATCCAATTAATTCAAAGTTATTCAAGTATGTGTTTCTGGCAGCTAGTAGTTCCTTGAAGGGTCAAAGTGACAAGGAAAAGTACGAGAAGGCTAGGTTGTTGAAGGTGCTTTCATGCTTTCTTTGTTAGCTTTTATCGAATTCCATATTTCTCGCATGATATTTTTAGTTTGCCTTTAAAAAAACTACTGTAAATGCCATATATTTTAATTTCTTGGTGCAGGATTATATAGAGAACATCAGGGCTGCATACACGAAAGATTTTACGAGTAAGGATATTACAAAGCAGCAGATAGCCGTTGCTACTTATCTTATTGATAAACTGGCTCTGAGGGCTGGTAATGAGAAGGTATTATGTCTATATGTGCACTTAGGTTTGAATCAATAAGATAGGTTTACGAGTAAGGATATTACAAAGCAGCAGATAGGTTTGTATAATTGAAGTAGGTATTGTTTGGTCCTGGCTTAGTCCATATAAAAATCCGCTTTTAAAATATGTTTGTTTAATTGAACTTTATTTGACATAGAATATTTGACGGTGTAGCCACGGCCTTTCCGATAAATCTACAAAAGTATTCTATTCTTTGAATTTATTGTGAACTTTCCTAGTGTGTTTAGTGCCTTCATTATCAGACGGTTTGTATTGATTTCTGCTCATTATTTATTTATTAATTGCATTTGCTCAGGATGATGATGAAGCTGATACTGTTGGCTGCTGCACATTAAAAGTAGAGAATGTGACAAGAGAAGCCCCCAACAAATTGCAGGTATTGGAGTTTTAAATTATTTTCACCTTTGTTCTTCTGGTTGGGTTTGATTAATTTAGGATCCTTTAGGGGTTTTCAAAGTGGAGTTATCAATCTCTTAGATTTCTCCAAATACCTGTTCCCGTACTGATTATTCTTCTTAGTGACTTTGTTCATTATCTGTTTTAATGCAGTTTAACTTCCTTGGTAAAGATTCAATCAAGTATGAAAATACAGTTGAGGTTGAGCTTCCTGTTTATAATGCAATTTTGAAGTTCCAAAAAGGTGGGAAACTAATTCTTCTTTTTAATATGTTTATAGTTTGAGATAAAGCCCTCAAGTGTTTTTCTATCTTTTCAGATAAAAGCCCTGGTGATGCTCTCTTTGATGAGCTGGATACAAATAAATTAAATATTCATCTGAAGGAACTCATGCCTGGCTTAACAGCAAAAGTCTTCCGTACATTCAATGCATCTATCACATTAGATGATAAGGTAAAAATAGGTTTAAATGAAAATCCTTTAGACTTAAAAATATTATTTACGAAATTGGCTGACATGACACCCACCCACCCCCCCACACACACATCAACTTTGGAACCGTAACACTACTCATACCCCACTTCTGTTTTAAGAATATAAATTTCCAAAATCATGCTCAGACATAGTATGCTACGGATACACTAAAGTGATTTTTAAATCTAAATATTACAGTCATGATACATTAACAATTTTATATATGTAGCCCTTACATCAAAGTAGATTGCTGAGACTGAAAATCCCTTTTAATAACTTAAACTTACATGTAATTTCCTCTTCACGGCTTTTTCTTTTCCAACATTCATTCCCGTCTTGGATAAAAATACCAGATCACCATCCATGCGTACCAACTCCCAACCTTGGATCAAAATATACAAAATTGCATATATCCTTATTCAAGCATGTATAGCTTGTCAAGTTATGTGATGATTTCTTGTATTAGGTGATATATTAGACTGATATTTAATTTTCCTTCAATTGTGTGACAACAGTTGAATAAGGACACTAAAGATGGCGATGTTGCAGAAAAGATTGTTGTTTATAATCAAGCAAATAAAGAGGTGAATTAGGATGAAAATATTGGTTTAGCATTTTGACTTTAATTGCTCTCATTTATGTTGTAACAGTCTGTCCTTTTCCATAACAGGTTGCAATCATCTGTAATCATCAACGGAGTGTTTCAAAATCTCACAGTCAACAAATGACAAAATTAAATGAGAAAATCGACGAACTTCAGGTAATTAGAATATGAGATTGTGAACCTGGGACTGTATGATATTTCTTAATCAATATGTTTGAATTATATAGATTTGGCTTTTCTGGGTCATGAACACATAATCGGAGCTGCCTTAATCTTCACTTGTAGGCTGATCTGAAGGAGCTGAAAGTAGATTTGGACAGGGCAAGGAAAGGAAAACCCCCTACAAAGAGTTCAGATGGAAAAAGCAAACGGAACTTAACTCCCGAAGCGTAATTTAGCTTTCTCAACATCTTTAACCATTGCATGTTTGAATTTGAATATGATTCATGATGATCATGGTTTATCCAATGTACAGGTTAGAGAAAAAGATAACTCAAACCAATGCAAAAATTGAGAAAATGCAACGTGATATGAGGACAAAAGAAGATCTTAAAACTGTAGCATTAGGCACATCCAAGATAAACTACCTCGACCCCAGGATTACAGTTGCCTGGTGCAAGCGGCATGAGGTTCCCATTGAAAAGGTGCTGGCTTCTTCACTTGTTCAGATTAACTTATTCTTTTATCGATATGGTTAATCAGTATCTTACGTTACATGCAAACTGTATCCCAATTTGAATCAAAACTGAACCCAATCGATATGAATCGCTGTGCCTGTTTTGAACCTGAATCACAACTTGCCACTGATATTTGTTTACTACTTATCCGTGCTTCTGATTACCTGAAATTTCAGATGTTCACCAAATCTCTGCTGGCAAAATTTGCTTGGGCAATGGACGTGGACCCTGACTTTAGATTCTGAGATCTGTAGAATGGTGGCATGCTGAGAAGATGGGTTGAAAAAGTTTTTCTTTGACTAACTTTCTATAAACAAAATTAATTGTTCCTTGTTTTGTGGAGTCTAGCAGAAATCAATGTTGTAAGTTCATCTAATCTAATTGTGGGGCAAGTTGCCCCCTTTCCTTTGAACTGTTTACTGCCTAAACAGTCAACAATTCATAGTTACAATTTTAATGCCATATACCCATTGCCAAATGGGGAAAATGAGATCAAGTTTTGTGGTGTCATTTTTCTTTTTCCTTCCGTTATCATGAAATTTGGTATCTGTTCTTCATCCACAGCACGACTTTGTTTGAAATACAGTATCAAATTGGTGATTGAATAGTTGAGACCTATTGAGTTATACTTTAATTGGTCTAATCACTTCAATTATGGTTGAATTGGATAACAAATAAATTAAATTTAAAAATATTAAAAAAAATAAGAAACTAATAAAAGCAAAAAATAAAACTAGCTGAACAACTATGGTACAGCGTAATTCAACCGTCTTTAAAGTGAAGTGAGATCTAATTAATCCGCAATCTATTTAGGTCTTGGTTCAATTCTATAGATATTCCTTTTAAAAAAAAATTGGTAAAGAGAAGAAATAGTGACTCACACATGTAAGTGGAGCAGTTGACTCGAGGTGTCTGATCTAGCATTTTTGTCATTTTTATCTCTTGAGTTACCACTTGCAAACATTCTCTATATGATATATGATAAGTTAGATAATCTTAAAACTTATTGTATCATGTCTCATTAGTTTAAAATTGCAAGGTATTAATAAAATTAAATTAGAATTAATATTTTTTAAATTTGATAATTCTTTTTTTAAAATATTCCAATTTAATAGGTTTTAACTTATAAAAAAAATATTAATATAAAAATTTAAAGCTATTAACATGGAATATTTTAAAATTAAATAATTATTAAAAATTAAAAATATAGATCAAATTAAATATATTTATTGTTTTGTCATTTACATATTATATATATCATACTTTATTTAGCTTATCTAACATAAATAGAATTATTTAGTTACTCGTAATTTTTTAGAGAAACTGAATTTGTTTATTTAGTAGTGTCAATGAGTTTTTTAAAAAAATTATATGAAATTGTTTTTATCAACTTATGAATTTTAAAACATTTTACAAAAAATAAAATTATATCAAAGAAACATTTTACAAAATTGAACTGTTTATTTATTAGTGTTAATGAGTCTAACTAGCTAAGATAACCATCTATATTACTTAAAAAATAAAAAAAAAACCATCTATATATGTTTATTCACATAGAAGATGATATTTGTACTAACATTGCTACATTAAGTGAAAGAAAATATCACGAAAAGATCGCAAAAGAGAAATTGATCCATGAAAAATTAGTGCTTTGCGAAATTCATGGATTGTTGGTGGAAAAAGATGGAAGTCAATAATAAAAATCTGGTGGAATACATGTCGCTAGGTTCTCGTGGTATTATGTTTAACCACTGAACACTTCTAATTTTATACATCATCATTCATCTTATTTTCTCTTTATCTTTCTATTTTCATCGCATCATCAATATATCACATCAGATTCTCTATTTATTTTTTCTCGATGCGTTGAATGGATATTGGATGGGAGACTATGATATGTTTCCCAAATACATTTGTCGACATTCATATGTAGCGGTGTGGTGTGGGGATCTAGCCTCTGAATACTCTTGACACGCTCCGCCTCATTTTTTATACGACATGTTTTGTTCTTGTTGGCTCTTATGTGTGTCAGTGACAAACTAAAACAAGAGAAACTGAGGAAAGAAAACGTGTCACACTTCTTAACTTTTCCGGATACATTTATTGAACTTTTGACCACCAATTACAAGAGGTGGAGGAAATTCTTAAAGATAAGAATGGTGGAGAGTCAAGGAAATGAGAGTAACGAAATGGTAGAGAGAACAATGTGAATTTGATAGATTTGGAATTGTTTGTCGAGTATATAGCTAGTTAGCATTACATATTGGTTAGTATGTAAGCTTGAGCTTTTCTCTCTTATTATGGATATCATGTTTCTTAACATGTTCATAGAGGATATCATATTTGCTCTGATACCATGTTAAGAAACATGACATGAAATAAAAGAGAAAACTCAAAAATAAAAATTATTGCTGATAGCATGTAATCAAAAGTAATGCTAACTAGCTATATTTTCAACATCCTCTTGCAAGCTGGAAATGAATATTAACATTTTCAGCTTGGTAACGCTATAGCACAATCGAAGTAAAAATGAAGAACAACTCTAATGAAAAGTATATAAATATGAAAAATGCTTGATAGTACGACATACTAACAAGCACGAAAGCACAGGAAAGTTCCAGTATGACGACATCATGGCAAATTGCACTTCAGAAATAAATAGGAAAAGGACTATATCTTTCCATTGGCTTCCTTTGACGGTGCTCACTGCTCACCACCATGTTACTCACTGATCTCAAGTACCCATGCAACCAAAGACTTTTCACCATTATTGTGGTTTGTTAAAGTATGTCCTTTTTTTTTAAACCATGTTTAGGAAACTTTTGATGTCAAAAAAGCAATTTTCAATATATTTTGAGACAATGTGTCCCAACTATGAGTCAGTGCATAAATTGTGTATATTTTAAAAGTTTTCAATAAATTGGGTCTCGTTTTTTAAGTGAGAAATATGAAAAAATATTTTCCGAGAAATTACTATTATTTATTCCATTGATTTTTATCTTTATACTATTGTGTAGAATTACTATTTTGCCTTGGTATTCTTTGGAAAATCTTAATCCTTTGGTTGCTGAACGTGCACCATCTTATTAGCTTGATAAGCCTTATTTTTCTACACTTGGAATACTTCGAAGCAAATTTTGTTTGGAATTTTGAGTGGAAGATAGTGGATGGAAATGAGGTTGATCTTCTGAAAAGCTGCAACTAACAAATCATGAAGAACCCTTTAAAAGTCCACTTAACACCTAGATTTTAGTTATTATCAGTACCAATTATCTGTCACATAACACAATTCTCCCTCAGCTTAAGGTTGGGTATACTTTTTTTCATCATAATTTTCATGTTTTCATCATAATTTTTATTAATTCTATTTTATTATACTAAATAAACTGCTGCAATGTTTGGCTAAGTAACCTTTCACATTATATAATATATAGGTAGAATGGAAACCCAGTACCTACAAAGTGTAAAAATAAAAATCATTTTAGATGTGTAGCAATAAAATAACAATGAAATCGATGATAAACTTTTAAAAGTTTAAAATAAATTACAGTCATGAATGTTTAAAGAATTACAGTACAAATTAATTGGTTTATTCTATCTCTACTTTCTATAGCCATTCATTAAATGAAATTATATACTTTATCATAAATAATATTCACCATGCTTTGCTGGAGTAGGAACAAGAATGTAGTTGCTTCCACGTGTTAGCACATCCACGACTAAGAGTATTCCAGAATGTACCGTTTGTGAATGTACTTGATGAATGAACGACGAAACATGCAACGAACTGTCACACACTCACACTACACTTGAAGATGGTGGAATGTCTCTTTATTAACTCCAGGATTGCTGCAAGTTTGTGAAACTTTGGCTGCTTCTGTCTCAAGATATTGAAGGAAATCAACGACCAAAGGATCGGTCCAAGGGGCTCCAAGTGGAGCTTCGTCACCAGCAACCCACCCCAAGTGACCACCTTTAGATGTCACTACTAACAAGCAGTTTGGATTTTCCTGACAACATAGAACAATCATTCTTCAATATGGAGCAATACAAATGAACATGTTAATAACAACTAACCCTGGGGATGGTTGGGCTAAGGGTTAAAGGAGTTGGAGAAAATACTAGCATAACAACTAACACACAAATATTTGTCTTTCCCAAAAATAAAGACTAACCCTACTTAATATAGATAGACATAGGAGAAAATTAGCAGAATCATAGTTTAGCTAATCAGCCAACATAAATTGTATTTTATTTTATAGAAGGAAAAACTGTTAGTTATAACAACTATCTTCATATGCTAAGAATTGTTATATGAAGATCAGACACCTCACATTCAGAGTCTGTGTATTAAATATCATTGGCTGTTGTTTAATATGGGTCATTTGATCTTCATCCAACAACTACAAGATTATAACTGCAGTGACTTCATCATAACATGTTTGCAGTGAACCCAAACATATCTTCACAACCAAGTGACGTACAGGTGCCATAAAACAATCCACTGAATCAGTTGTCAGTGATGAAATCACAATGACCAACCCGAAGAGTGTCATTGGTACATATGAAAATGTGATGGTTGAAAAAGGATCACAACATGCTTGGTATATAACAGAGGGTGAAGTAAAAGAAAACAGTAAGAGAAATGTAGTTAAAATAGCGTTGTCGGCGTTTGAATTCCATAAATGGAAATTTTGTTATAAAATTCTCGAGAAAGATAAATATGATATCAACACACAATAAGAATACAGATAAATTTTTTTTTAAAGTCATTACATGTATCATCTTATCTATACCATTCATCAACAAATGAAATTGAAACATAATATTTCTCTATTTATTCTTCTTTTCCTATTCTCGATCTCTTTTACACAATTCCCGAATACATTTTTAGTCAAGAACGATAACACTATATTGCATAATTCAAAACAAAATTGCATACCTTGATATCTTCACGAGGAATTCCCCTAGAAGGAGCAATCGGATCATTCGCTGCCTGGAAAAAGAAAGTCATAAGAGAAAAAATATATTGCTTTTTATACAATGGAAGATGCAAAATTCTAACCAGTGCCAGAGATTAAGGCTATTAGCTGACACCACTTGGTGGGACTAGGCTTGGTTGTTGTTGTTTGAAGATGCAAAATTCTAACCAGTTCCAGAGATTAAGGCTATTAGCAGTTGGGTAACAGTAACAACTTACAAGCTGGATAACTTAATCTAATATTAAATAAATGATAAGTCCCATTTGGAAATTAACTTCATAATTCCAATACACTTTGTTCTTCCATTAGCCCATTTAAATTTCACTGTTTTGCAACACAGATAGCATAAACTCTATATAATATAAGAACAAATTCATTGCCAATCTTTTTAAATGGCAAAGGTCAAACACATGCACTTTAGGAATCATGATATTATCATTATCAGCTTTTGATGAAATTTAAGTAAATAATTTGCTGTAACTTATATTAATGTCATCCTACCTACCAAATAAGGCTTTAAATCTCACAATCAGGAGTGGCAGGTATACATGCACAACAAGTGAATTTTCAATATGAAGCACAAAAAGGAGAATGCTGAGAGTCATCAACTGGCATCATCTCATACAGTGAGTTTTTCATGATAACAGGTGATCTCTTTCAGTCCTATTTCGTCCAAAAAAAACAGCCTCTTGTGTAAAAAACAGGGTAAGGCTGCGTACAATACACCAATAATGGTGGGACCCCTTCCCGGACCCTGCGTATGCGGGAGCTTTAGTGCACCGGATTGCCCTTTATATGTTTCTTAAAATCACCTATAACCCTTACTTAGTATAATTGAATCAATAAATGGAGATTGTTCAAATCACATTTGATAGTGGATAACAATGCAGACAGTTGTTTATATCTTTTCAACTTTATGCAACTACATATCCAACAGAAACAAGAGTAACAACTTTTTAGAGTCAAAACTTTCTACCTGGATGCAGAGCAAAGGCGTTTGAACGTGTTTTATGGAATCTGAACTGCTTGAGTTTAAGTAGTAATCATCCACAGACTTGAATCCAAAAGAAACTGCAAAGCCTCATAGAAGAGTATCTCAGCAGATAATAATACTTGGCAATTTTGATCTATCTATCTATCCAACTTGTACAAGTTAGTATGACCTACCACGGGTGAGTCCATCATCAAAGTCTCTAACAGACTTGGCATTGGCGACCAGTGGAATGTTATATTCACCACCAATATCTTCAAAGAGTAAAGCATGTCTGCACCCAAAAATAAAAGAGAAAAGTTATCATATGTAGTTAGAATAACAGTTACATCAATAACATATAAATTTGTCGCACTTGTTGAAAATCTTGCAGAGAGCTGAGGAAAGAGCCTTGTCATAAATTTTGTTAAAGCCTTTTCGGAAGTCCTCATCTGACACAACCAAATCGAATGGATTGCACAAAGATACAGCACCAGAAAGAGGACAGTTGTGGGATTCCTGCCCCAAGTAACGAACGAGAATATTTGCTCCAAGTGACCAACCAACGCCGTATAAATTAGCATCGGGGTATCTATCAGAGACATGGGAAACAACCTCATGCATATCTCCTAAAAACGATGCTGAATAGAACTGCACAAGCATAACGGCAAGTGTGAACAAAATCACAGTGGATCACCTACTATGAAGCACGGATACGGACACAGACACCGGACACGACACGGACACTGACATGCCGACACCGTTAATAATTTGAGAAAATCACATAATTCAGTGTAATTACAAGTGTCGTGTCAGTGTCGCCTGTCCGACACCGGGACATGCCTAACCCGAGAGGTGTCCGTGCTTCACACCGACGATGCAATTTAGAAGAAAATGATTCACCTGAGGAGTAGTAACAGGGCTACCTCCACAGCCACGACTATTGAACACAACAACACGCCATCCTTTATTTCGAGCTCTAATTAACATGTGTCTAACGTAAGAATCCCCGCTACCTCCGGTTAAGCCTGGCTGCACATAAACAAACAAAATTTTTATATTTTACTTTTTAGTACTCTATCTAGTAGCTAGAGTAGCAAAGTGGAGAATCCAGAGTTCAAACTCAGTAGAATTTTACTTTGGTTGACTTAAAAATAAGTTTAAAGGAACGATAAGAACCAGTAAAATGAGGAGCGGAGCGTCGGGAGGTAAGCGTCGGTCGTCACCGGAAACCCAGTCGAGAGCGACTGATCCGCCATCTTGAGTTCTGAGGCAGTGACGGCGGAGGGTGACATCGGGGGTTGATCGGAAGAAGGAAGCGAAGATGGTTTCGACGTGGCGGTTCCAAGTGATGAAGGGGAAAGGATTGTAGGGGCGTGTGACGTGAGTAAGAGATGGGAGGAAACGGTCACGTGCGCCTCCGAGTATTTCGAAGGATGGATGAGGCTGTTGGATGAGGTTGTCCGTGGACATTGTTAGTTGGACGGAAGAAGAAGGTGACAAGTGGAATGATTTGATTAGTGCATTATTCTTCATCGTCTTCTTCTTCTTCTTGTATGGGAGAGAGGCAAGAAGAAATGGTGTGGATCCCACCAATGACCTTGCTGTTGCCATTCCCTACAACCACAATTACAACCCACCCACATGCTATTGCTTTGCTTGGTGTATTTAAATTCAACGCATCATATTTACAGGACATGAAACAATTCACTCGAGTGGGTCAAATGTTAGACTTGCCTTGGGATGGGATTAAGCGACTCATTCATTACTCACCGACTGCATTCCAAATCAAGGAATCACAATTTAACTTTTACAGACTTCCGAGTCATAGGATTTTCATCACATTTTCGATCAAACTCTTGGTAACAATTAAAGAGAAACTCTTGACTTTTTTAATATGGAAAATGCGGACATGTCTATGGAATCAAATATATTAATCTATTTCACAATAATAGAAACACACATCTTTAAATATTTAC
>Ga0209282_1001986_pt1 | contig 11580 bp, 7 predicted proteins | sample Mtrugardesep15_FD_187529 | JGI IMG/M metagenome (GOLD analysis project Ga0209282, IMG submission 187529) | Root nodule microbial communities of legume samples collected from California, USA - M. trunc garden sep15 (SPAdes) (version 2) | ecosystem: Host-associated > Plants > Roots > Nodule...
TAGAAGGATTGCTTGTTTTTTTGTTGGCTACTTAGTGTATTATTTTGGCAATGCAGGTTCCTGTAGATTCTTGTTTTATTGGTTCAAACAATTCTGCATTCCTTCAGCAGGTAGTTAAATTAAACAAACACACACACACACACACACACACACACACACACACACACACACCTACAAACTTAATGAGTTGGTCCTTTATCTCTATATTATGTATGGCAGGCTTCATACATAACTGGTGGCATATATTACAGGCCTCCCCAAATGGAAGGGCTTTTTCAATATCTTTCAGTAAGTTTGTGTTTTAATTGCCACATTTGACTGCTTTTTCAGTATCTTTCAGTAATTCTGTCTTAATTGACTCGCGTTCGCCCCAGGACTTGAATAGTACATGTGTTAGTGCGCTACAAGTAGACATGATTTTTAAATGAGTATATACTAGTATTACAATTAAATTACTGTGGGTTAAGTTCATATTAACATTCATCGAATGCTCTCACTAAACACTAGATTTGTTTAGTAGCCTTAGCCTTGCTTATAATAAAATATTTTTGGAATCAGTTTACCTCTAAAACATAAGACTTCAAAATAACCGTGGTATAGAAACCCCAATGGCAGTGCAAGATAAAATACATAATGCTGATACTAGTTTTCTCTGTTCATAAACCGATGTCTTGGTTATATACACCACCAGAGTACAAGGTAATGACAAAGCCACCTCATATTTTGCTTTAAGATGGCAAACACTTCTTATCAAGGTATCAGTTGGTCATAATTAATTTACAATACCTTCGTTACGAAAAGGCTGTGAACCTGAATTCCTTTAGAATACACACAAGAAAAATGAATTAAATGTTCTTTTAGTGTTACGATGTGTCTTCCTTCCCTATAAGTTGTTTGACATGAAATTAGTTTAAAATCGAAAAGTGAACCCAACGGCTATTCAACAAATAAGTCATTAAATTATTGTCAAATCTCTATTTGATAGTACTTCAAGATGGACAATTTGTTTTTTCGTTACTGGTGTGCGGGATTTGAGTGCACTTCCAAATAAGTTGGTATGCATGTGGTACAAACTGTATGCTGGAATCCTTTTTGGGTCAACAAAAATGTAGGAAAAAGTATTCAAAACCATCAGGCTCATTTTTGCACGTACCATGTAGTCCCTAGTCATGGTAGTTAAAATTGAGTTTTACGCAAAATCGGAAGGGGAAGTAAAATCATAAATCGTTGATTTGTAACACTAATCATCATAATATACAAAATTCATAAAACTCATATATAGGCTTCTAGTAGAAGAGAAAGAAATGTAACCATAAGTATGGAAGGCAAGGAATGACCGCATTTTCAAGAATAAGGTGCTTCGGCGGACGAAGTGGTGGATATCATTAAAGTGTTGGCATGGTGTTGGTATTTACAGAATTTGACAACACTTCCGTGCACTGTATGAGTGGTCTTGGGACCCTATCAGCTATTTGGTTTCGTAAGAGACGAGGTTTAGCAGGTTATCAGTGTGTTGGAGAGGGAAGGCTTTGGCTTTGGTTCTGTTGCATTGTTCTTTTTCTTTAGTGGTCTTTAAGCTTGTGTAGGCCTGTGTCAAGTGTTGCTCTGGTTTTTGGTGTTATTTAGTGGGCTGCTGCGGCTTGTTATTGGTTATATGACAGTGGCTGACTTGTTCTTCTGTGTTATCAGACTCTCTTTTTAGTTGGTGCCTTATGCCTTTAGCAATTTCGGTGGAATAAGTTATTAATTGTAAATGAGTATGCCGTGTTTTGTGTTTTTATCTTGTTGTTTAGTGGTGCTGTTTATCACTTGTTTTGCCCTGCTAGCGCAGGTGTGCAATCTCTCTATTCCAATTCGGGTATATATTTTGCTTGGGTTGGAATGTTTCAATATATATTTAGCCATTAAAAAAAAACAGTGCAACCAAATAATCTAGCAGATTTGCAAAACTAAAACTAATCTAATAAACCATTATATATTACTCAAACTTAAAAATTCAATGACTGCCCTCTGCTAGAATCATATCAACTTTAATGGATAAACAAATTATCGTAGTTTTTTTTGTTTATCAAGATCTGACTATTTGTATTTGCAATTTTACTTTTTAATTTTCTTCTGACACTAATGTGACTCTGTCTATGTAGACAGTGTTTGCAACTGATTTGCATTCTCGTGAATTTTTAAAGCTTCCTAAATCTCTGGGTGTGGATTTTCGTGCTTCGTAAGTTATTTCTTTTCTGTTAATCTTTTCCTGTTTGAGATTTTTTATTTTTGTTTTTCCACTCTGTTTCTCCATACGTCCTGTAAAGATGGAAGCATTTTGTCCAATTGATCTTTTTCCCTTTTTAATTTATGTTATTTTGAAAATACACAACTATTTATGACTTTGTTCTCTACATTGCTTCTACACTGAAGATATCAAATTATGTATTTTGAGATAAATTGACATTTGTCTTGGCATTTGGCAAGTCTTTATGTAACCCGTGGTTGAGTAAATATGAAATATATTTATCCATGCTTACTATAACCCAACTTTTGAAGCCTTAATTCGCTAAATATAAAAACCTGTTTACCTGAGGGCAACCTCTTTTTGTGTGGACAATTTTATTCTGTCTAATAGAAACTATGAGATCTACACTTAGATAATTGTATGAAATGTTCAGGTGCTTCTGCCATAAGCAAACAATTGACCTGGGCTATGTATGTTCAGTATGCTTGTCCATATTCTGTAAGCATCACGACAAGTGCTCAACCTGTAGGTAAGCGTATTTTTCTAAAATTATATCATTCCATTTGTCATTATGTTTCCATAAGCTTCGCCGTTTATGATGCATCAAATGAATGTAAATGTTCATTATTTGCAGCTGTAGTAGTCAGTTCATCTTTTACGGAAATCTTCCCTCTTTCTGCTGTATTCTTCAATTTCTTTTATTCATTTATTATCAGGCTGCTATTAATACAAATAGCAAAATTCCTCTATATAGCCGAATTTTATAGCTTTGGGTGAAAGTCTGAAAGATAATGTATCTAATTTAATGGTTTGCATATTTAGAAGAAAACCTACATTATGTGGAAGAGAATGCTTACTAATTGGGATGAAGTTTTCAGTCCTATATTCTGGACAATCTCATATAATGCCCCTTTAAAAAGGGAATGCTCATGGATGGAAACATAAGTGACCAAACTATGATTGGCTTCAGCCGTTCAGGACTGTAAATAATATTGAGATTTAAGTAATAGAATGGAAATATGGTTACTTGATACTTACAGTGTACTTCTTGTCTTGGTAAATGTCTTTTACTGTGTTATGATTTGGTTATTTTGTGCCTTTGCATGTTTTGCAGTTCTGTATTTGGCCAGACTCAATCAGATGCTGCCTCAGAGGAGAATCGGAAAAGAAAGGCTTGTTAATGTCTCCATGCTCACAACACTTAGTTTGTTGTGTCCATCAGGAGAGCTTATTTTTTAAGTCTCTCTTGATCTATTCCATATACGTAGCATAATGAAGTTTTGGCACCAAATTGCATTTGTGTCTGTCTTGGCGGGACTCAAGTTAATTATGGAGATCAGCATCAGTCAGGAACATTAGCAGTAACGGGCTCTCCTCATACTAAAGGCTTCATACATCTAGAAGACTATGATTTGCATTATGTTCATGAATTTTTGTTGACGAGCTATCATGATCTTTTATTGTGTAAGTGGAAGTCTCAAACTAGTCTTTGTTTGAAGGTGTCTTATGATGGTTAACTGAAAACATAGTAAAGAGAGTGGATCGATGAGTTTATAAGCATGTCTTATCTATCTACAATCCGACTTGATTTATATTCTTTATACTTTGAATGATAAGTTTATTTTCTGAGAGGATCCTCTACTTTGTACTTAACAAGACCCAATGAAATTATTGCCGATTAGTTTTCAATCATTTTTTTTAGAGTTTTCGATCAATTTTTATTAAGAATTTATTTAATGGCAAACTTGTGAATTATATGGTAGGAAAAACTATCAATCAAGTCTGCCAGATTTATTTGTATTATTACCAAATGAAGTTTTTGTATTGATAGCAGAATTTAATTAAACTCAGCTTCTTACGAGATTTGAGTTCAATTTTTACCGAGTAGATCAACTTGTTTTGGCAAAAAATTGTTTTTTCCTTGTAAGTTAATTCAAATAGCTGTATAATGGTATAGATAAGAACTGGTGGTATATAATCCGAATTCACCACCTTATTCGCTCCAATTAAAATGGTTGTATATAATCCCAAATTCACCGTCTTATCCGCTGGAAAAATTGCACATGTATCCATTCTTGCATGGTAACAACCATATGTATTAGCTTTCTTATCCATTCTTAAAAATGGTAACCACCGTATACGTTAGCTTTCCCTCTAGATAAGTGCTAAATAGTACAAGTGTTTCAACGCAAGAATATGCAACATGTCATGAATTTATAATAAGCAAAGAAACTATCATTTTCATGTTTGCCGATATGTGCGAATAAAAGATAAGAAACAACAATTTGTTTTATAGATTCCAAAGATGTTACAATAAAAAAGTGTTGTGTATTATGGGTTTAGTAGAAGAGAACGAGGTGAGAGGAAATGAATTTGTAGAAATGTTTACTTTAGTGTCTATAGAGACATCAGAATGGAGACCGAGTAACAGAATAACTAAATGAATTGATTTGGTTAATTATAGATTTGAACTCTCCATTCTGCAGATCCACACTAGAGCATATTCCTCCTTCTGTAGTTTAGGTCCATTTCTATCACAAGTGAATTCTTAAAAACAAATCATTTTTTAAGCTAATGGGATAGAGAACAGAACTATCTATAAGAAACCAACAATAAGACTGTATAATTGATAGAGAATGCATTTCTACAGTTACAATCACGTCTACAACAAGGAAAAATGTATCACTGTTCACCAAGCTCTCTTGCTGCATAAAAATATATTAGAACCATGCAAAAATTAAATGGTATTCAAAAGGAAATTCCCACAACGAAATTAGTCAAAAAAATGTTCTTTTATAACTTCATGGAGCACTGAACTTGGTGTTTTGTTTCTTTCTCCATATTCCCTTAGGTCTAACAAAAGGAACATGAGGGAAATAGGAATAACGTTGACCTCTCAAATAAGTAACGAACTAACATTCAGAAAACAATAGATTATGAATAGTCTCTACAAGTTAACGGAAAGGAAAAGGCAATCTCACAGAATGCTAATAGTGCTCAGACTAAACACCATAATATGATTACAATCCAAAGGCAAAAGTTACCCTAACACAAATTCCTGCATTACATTTGACAGCAAAATGCTAACTGTTAAAAAAAATAATCAGAGTTTATAATACAAAGGACAGTTAAGACAAGAAAAATCGTAATCGTAACTTAATAAATGCCCTCTAATCATGTGAGAAGACAAGTGTCACAACTCACAAGTATGTTTATGCACAATCCCAAAAAACCAAGTCATATTTCAGACTTCGTGTTATTTTAAGCATGGTAGTCAGCTATAGTATAATAAAATGATATTTTATTTGAAAGCATAAGAACAGGCAAACAAAAAAAAACAGAAAAGGTCAAGTTGGAAACATTAATCAGTTAAGACTTCAACAAATGGACGTTTCTCACTTTGTAGATGCAACTAAACCTGCATCAATCTTTTTTCTTAAGATATATTCAATTTCTTTATAATCTATGAACCGTAGCTGCCCTATATGCCAGCAAAATTTTTTTTTGTTAACTTTGCGAGACAAAGGCAGAGTTTATAATCATCATAAATAAATGGATTGGAACAGCTCTATTTCTTTGACAGTATTCTATTTGTACCAATACAGGATTTCAACATCACAAAATGATAAAAAGTAAAAAACCAAATATTATAGCTATTATTTTGACGGATTGATGAGGTAGTTTAACTTTTTGGATAGTCAAGAAAGATTTTGGCACTTAAAAATCAAAACTGAGGTTTAGTCCAAGGTGTTGACATTTTCATACCTTTTTTGGCCAAAATGTATAGACAAAAGAATACAGTCCAGTTAGCAAATCACAAATGACTTACATTCTTCGGTAAATGGGTTTAATTTAGGACACCAAAACGAAAAAGGAACTCAGAAATATGAATACAAATAGCTGAGCGTATGACTTATATTGTGTATGGAAATATAAATAAATATAACAGAGAAATTAAAGTATGTAATATTGATCAGCTACATACCTGGGCATGATGATCATGAGCTCTCCAGCAGATCTCCTCAGCCATCGAATTCCAACCACTGGCACCCATCCTCTCACCACCATGCCTCGTGAAATTGAAACTCTCTTCTCCACACAAAGCTCTTCATCATCCACAGGAAGCACCCAAAGAAACCTTTTCCAGGCACCTCAATCCCACTACCTATCTCCAATACTACTCCTTGTTGAGACGATGCAGACTCCCAAAGCAAATATAAACCATTGAGTAGCTTCCCTCGTGTTGAGCCAATTCAAACACTCATTATCGCCATCACCATAGTCAATACCATACATGATGAAATGCATCTAGTAAAATGATTTTCATTGAGTGATCCTGTGACAGTAATCATACACATACAATCTGTCACCATTAGGCTAGTGTGACAGCTGATGATATAAAAATTGCCCAACATCATGTGAGGCGAGTTCCTCACTGGTCACAAGGAATCTACAGAGATACTAGGAACAGTATGAATACGCTACTTGTATATTAGCCCCTCCAGTAGAGAACCAGTTTGTCATGAAATTCATAAACTCCAAGCATAAAACAAAACATAAAGCTAAAGGAAAAAAAAAGGGTGAAGATATCAAAGTTAGCCGCTGAGGACGCTGTACTCGTACCTGCACCCTCTACCATGGCTTCACTACTAGATAAAATTTCAACTAGGTGAAAATAGTTGCGAGCAACATCAATTTAAAGCCATGAAGAAATTCATAGAAAGATCATCCAACCATTTTATTGACATATAATTAAATGTGCATCTTATGCAACTACAAAAATATTACTAATATACTCAAATGGTCATGCAAAATGTTTGATCGAATCACTTAAAGAGCTAGAGACTTCCACTAACCCATACACAACTAAGAGTACAGTTGCAAAACAACACGAATATTTTGTGGTAAATTTCTACAGACACTTCCAATAAGACTCTTTTCCCCTTTCTTCCCACCATCCTGCATCGACCGTCAATAACGCCAGAAGTACTTTTTCTTTTTGCTAGCAAACGTCAGAAGTGCTTGAAGTTGAGGTTGTGGTCCTATGATTCAAGAAAGACCCATATTACACAGGTGTGAGAAACATCAAAATACAAAATCATTAAGTACAATATCATCGTTCCCAAAATTAGTTTGGATATACTTGAACTGGTATAAACAAAACTAAACCAAGAATAATATCAAATAGCATACAATTATTCGCAAAAGAAATGTTAATGCTTAAAAAACATGGGAAATGGATAAATCAATTTTTTTGTTTCCTAACAGCCTCTTGTGTAAAAACAGGGTAAGGCTGCGTACAATACACCAAATGGTGGGACCCCTTCCCGGACCCTGCGTATGCGGGAGCTTTAGTGTACCGGGTTTTCCTTTTTATAGGTTCCCTTTAAAGGGAGGTAATTCTATTCGAGGTGTGTCAGGCACTAAGATGTGGGTACCTTTCCCAGCCGAGATTCGAACCATGGTTCTCCATGTTGTGGGAGTCTAGCCCTTTCCGTTAGACCCAAACCCTCTTGGTGTACAATAACTAAATGTATTCAATTAGAATATAGTTGGTAATCATTCCAAAGCTCTGTTCAAACTAAGTAACCAAGGAGTTGGGTTCACAAACATACTCTCAGCCAATTTGAATGTTAATGCAATACAGTACAATTACAAAGTATAAGTACAACACAATCATTATCTATAGCAAAGTTTTGAAGTAAATGAAATTAATATCAGTTTGAAGAGAAAATGATGTTTTCATTTTCTTGTTTTAACAGTTAACACTACTACTTTATAAGACTTTATTCCCCTGCATTTCAATATTAAATAATGTATTACCCTCCCAAATTGAATTAATTTTGGTTCAAAGTGTTATTTTCGCATATCATTGTATGTTTGTCTTGTTTTCGTTATATATGAACTTTTGGATGTCGTATTAAGGTGATCCTTAGTTCGTTGGAAAGCTTACAAAATTATCTAAATTTTGTATGTTTGACCCAAGAGTAAATTCCACCTGTTTCATGGCTTAAAATGGACTGGAGTGGAGGACGTGATTAAAAAAATAGCTGAAAAGGAATCATAGAATATTCAAGAAGATAAATTAGCACAAGTTCTATAAGGAACGGATGGGAATGGAGCTGCACTCATAACATAGCATTGAAGTGCTATTATTCAGATCCTTAAAGGATGAATTATTTTCATTCATTTTATGAGTCCTTGGATTAATTTCTTTATTATTAAATCTTATCCATGACTTCCCTACTATTGTGGCAATTGCTCTTATCATTCATTATTGAATTAGAAGTGAGGGTGACACATTCTTTACAATTTCTTTTCTCAATTCCATCTTTTTATTTACCTTTTTTTTACCATTTCTTTTCTCAATTCCATCTTTTTAATTACCTTTTTATGCCTATACGATCCGTTATCAGATGTCGAGCTTGAATATCTCGAAGGTGAGAAGATGCAGCTAGGTTTGAAATGCTTATGTGATGAAGTTGAATTGTTATGGGACAAATTTGTTTAATGAAGTTTTATTGTGTATCACCTTATGGAGGGTCAGCATATTTGTTCTACGTCTTCAATTCTTCATATTTGTTCGGCTGATATAGGAATTCAAAACGATCAAGAGCTATTGTATCACCTTAGTTTGCAGGGATTCAAATTTTAAAGGAATGGTAGATATAGGAATTTATGGTTTTATTAAAATAATTATTGATCATTTCTTGTTCCATGACTTTGATGCTCCCACTCGCATCACGACTCGGCGTTACACAACTTAGCTATTAGGTGAATTCTTGTTCCATGACTTTGAAAGCTCGCATATTTATAGCACTAAATATATTTAGGTGAATTCTTAGATACCTTGTAGTTTGATTGGGTATCAGTACCTCAGCAAAATTTGTTGAGCATTTAATTTTATTTTTTTTATAAATAATTTAACATGATATTGATCGATTGAATAAGAGGTACATACCTAACCAATATTTATCCCTTAATACATAATGTTTTGCTTGATATTTTTGCCAAGTGAAAGAAATGTTAGTTATAAATATGCAGTGAAAGAATACACGACATTAAAAAGCTATAAAAAAAAGTGGCAGTGTTGAAGTGTCTCATATTAGAAACCTAAAAAGTCTTGAGGTGCTGCGAATTTTTCAAGAGTGCAGGTTCACTTCTTTCTTAAATTACTGCTTTGTTCTGCGTAACATTTTCTTGACTCTAATTTGTTGTCAGGCTAGTGTTTTAGCCATAGTGTAGGCATCTGTTGGGCTGAGTAATTCATTTAAGAGTAGAGATGAGGGTCACTATGTAATTCATTTCTAGAACATCTTGTGCTACTATACATGATAGTATTGTTCATCAAAGAACAAATCTAAGACACAAATACACACCGATTGAAATACTGTCTTTTGGAAACCAGTTTCAAGCCAAAGAAATAAATCACTGTGATCTAGAGCCGAAGACGCGAGAAATGCTAAAGTTCTTTGCAGACAAGAGTCAAGACAGCACCACTGCAGGCATTTGATCAAACCAAAGATGAGCTTATTTAAATTCATGAATTCATACCAGGATATGAGTTTAAACAAGAGTGGGTGAAAAACATAATCTTGAACAAAATAGTCAAGGCATTCTTGTCATGTTACAGAATATAGGAGTGAATGAAAACAGGCCAAATATTTCAGATTTTACAAAATCAAAGGCTGAGTTCAATAGATTATAAACTAATAAAACAATGCCATTAAAATATTCAAGAGTGCACTCTTAGGCAAATACACACACATACATACTAGTGTGTAATATTCATTGGCTACATACCAGTGCATGGTGATCATGGGCACTCCAACCACAATTGCAGGGTGTTTCAAGATCAACATATGTGGCCCCTAGCCTCTCACCACCATCCCTACTGAATTTGAAACCCTCTACTACACGCAAAATTCTTTACCATACACGGGAACCACCCGAAGAAGTCCTTTCCAGGCACCCCACCTTCTGTCACCAAATGCTGCTCCTTATTGAGATGACACAGACTCCCAAAGCAAATATAAACCACCAAGTTGGCTTCCCTTGAGTTGAGCCAACACAAACACTAATCATCATCTCCACCATCATAATCAACAACATACATGATGAAAGTAACTGCATCTAGTAAAATGATTTTAATTGCATAATTATGTGACAATAATCATATTCATACTACCTTTCACAATTAGGTTAGTGTGACAGATGCTGATAAAAAATCACCAAACAGCCTGCAAGCTGAGTTCCTTGCTGGTTACAAGGAATCTAAGAAAAACTAGGAACAATTTACATACATTACTTATATATTAACCCCCGATGTAGAACCAATATGACAGGAAAATTCAGACTTCAAGCTTAAAACACAAAGCAAAGGAAAAAAAAGATGCAGAAATCAAAGCTAGTTGTTGAGGACCCTGTAATTGTACAGGCACCTTGACCCATACCTGACCCTCTACCATGGCTGGAATTCGAGTGGGTGAAAATAATTAATAGCGAGATCAATTTAAATCTATGGAAAAGTTTGCAGAAAATGCTAAGGAAAGATCAGCCATCCATGAAATTGATATATTATTAAATGTAAATATTATGCAACTACAAAAATATCACTAATATACTCCACAAACAGTTAGAGACTTCCACTAGCCCTTACGTAAACAAGAGTACTGTTGCAAAACAACACAGATATTGTGGTAAATTTCCACAACAGTTCAAAGAAGTCCAAAAGAGGCATCAAGAGGGCCAAAATGTCTTATACAACATGAGTACTAAAACTGAAGAAAATGCAGCTCCAATGAGTCTCTTTTTTCCCTTTCTTCCTACCATCGTGCATCGACCATCAATAATGCCAAAAGTGCTTGAAGTTAAGGTCATGGTCCTATGATTCAAGAAAGACCCGTATTACACAGGAGAAAAAAACATCAAAATACAAAATGTAGAGCAAAAATAGAAAAAAAGAATGTATAATTCTCAAAAGTGAAGCCACATTCCTTTGTGAAAAAAAATAATAATGAAGAAATTAGCTTCAACCATGATTCCTAAAAGCTAGTACCCTAACTGACACGATGCTTATGATATCAAAAAATAGATTATACTGCAATATCATTATCAAGTACAAAAATGTAATAACCATTGTTTCCAAAGTTAGTTTGGATAAACTTGAACTAGTATAAACAAAACTAAACCAAGAAGAATGTACAATTATTTACAAAAGCATTTTCATGCTTAAAATGTAATAGGATAACACTTTTTTATTTGTTTTCTACATGATCCCTCTACTGGAGGTAATCCTATTCGAGGTGCGTCAAACACTTGAATGTGGATACCTTTCCCAACTGAGATTC
>Ga0209282_1001987_pt1 | contig 11580 bp, 6 predicted proteins | sample Mtrugardesep15_FD_187529 | JGI IMG/M metagenome (GOLD analysis project Ga0209282, IMG submission 187529) | Root nodule microbial communities of legume samples collected from California, USA - M. trunc garden sep15 (SPAdes) (version 2) | ecosystem: Host-associated > Plants > Roots > Nodule...
AAAAAAACAAAAAAAAAAAGTGCAGAAAAGTATCATCATATGAGAAGAGCATTGTATGGATAATGATAAATTACTAACCAGTGGTCTCCAAACTTAAACTTGTATGCTCTTGACGCAGCCTTTTAGGACGGGTACGAGTTATTCCAACCTGGTAATCCTTATTGAGTTTTAAAAACTTGCTATTATGATATTGAAATTTAAGTTTGGCTGCCTTAGTAAGATACGCTAATTCATCATTGTCTTTTCGGAGAGTCTTCAACTTTATTTCTGCTTTGAGTATGTTTAAAACCTGGCCATGCCTTTTAGGAGTTGTACGGGTACGAGTTATTCCAACCTGGTAATCCTTATTGAGTTTTAAAAACTCGCTATTATGATATTGAAATTTAAGTTTGGATGCCTTTGTAAGATACGCCAATTCATCATTGTCGTTTCGGAGAGTCTTCAACTTTATTCAGAAATCAGAATAGTATTATTCAGTATAACTAATTCCAATTCAAAACGGAAAAAAAAATGATTAGGTTGAAGGAGGAAGAAAAGCATACCATTGCACCTGGTTTTGGTGGCTCGCCGGCTGATTTGCAAAGCTTCCTCGGCATGGATTAAAAGTGTTAAGCTGATGATCGAAGAAATTCAAGTTTTTAGAAGAAGCCTACTCCAGAGTAAGTTATTTTATATATAAAGAAAAAAAAAATCTTATTCTATCATCATCAAATCAAACTACAGAGAAGAGGCTCGACTAAATCAAAGTACTACACCTGTGAATAAAAACATGCGTCAATCACTGACTAAAGTATTTAATTTCAATTAAAAACACGAGATGGTAGGTAAAATCAGTACCTTGAAGCTTCGGTTCGACCTAAAAACCCATTAAGGAAGGAGAAATGAATGACATAAAAAGAGTGAGTGGATCGAGTAGAAGCATTCGAATGCTGTCGTCTCCACCAATTGAATTTCCTCTCAAATCGCTTCCCAATGAATTCAAAGGCGTAAAATAAGTATCCAGATCTCTAATTCTCTCTATTTGCTTTCGCCAAGTTTGTTTATAAAAAATATAAATATAATTATATAAATCAGCAAAATATTTATATCTATAATTTTAAACAAAATAATATAATTAATATTGTTATGAAACCAAATTGTTATGAAACTAAAAAATAAAAATCTATATTATATATAAAGAAAACTACTCTTTCAGTATTTTTGTACCAGAAGTTTCTTTTCAAGAATGTTATTCTCTTCGTAATATCATATAAGATGTTAGATTTGTCTCGAGTAATTTTTTCTAATATATTATTCAAGATATTTAAGATCAAAATTATGCATTGACATGCGTAATAAAGTCAACTGTGTCAAGTATTATGGAACGGAAGGAGTATTGATTTTATTTTTTTTTAACCAAAGAAAAGTAGCTAGCAAAGAGCTAGACTACCAAAGTATATATAAAAGAGGAAAGCAAAAAACAAGAAAGTAGGAGGGGGACTAAACCAAGACCTCCTTAATGAGTTACAAATCTAAAACTAGGTAAGCCTAACCTATTCTTACAAAAAGAGGAACTGATATATTCAGGAATTTGAAACCAAATTGTTAGATTATCTACATTGTGTCTAATATTGGCTAATATATCTTCACATTGATTGCCTTCTCTATAAATATGAGTAACCAAGAAATTCATCTGAGAAGCTAGCAGTAGACAATTCAACCACCTGTTCCTTAACTTCCAAGGAACCATATAGGGATTTTTGACAGCTTTAATGACTAGTTTAGAATCAACCTCAAGCCAAAAGTTATTCCAATTGTGAGTGTGTGCTAACTATATTGCTCTCATTGTACTAGAAAGCTCAACATGGAGTGCATTACCAAATCCAGTGGTTTCACTAAAGCAAAATAAAAACTCAGACCTGTTATTTTGAAAATACCTCCACAAGCTGAAAGATTGCTATTAGTCGAGCCATCCGTGTTGCACTTTGTCCAGTTGGATAAGGGAGGATTCCAAATTACTTATATGACCTGAGGAGCTTTAGGGGGATGCGACTTTACATTGAACTTTCTCATAAGCATGAAATCGGAAACATTTGCACAAGCAACTTTTTTGGATAGATTACCTGATAGAGCAACATTAGCCGTAACAGTTGCTATAATTGTTTTACAAGGAATTTTCTTATTTTGAAATCTCAACTGGTTTCTAGCATACCAAATACCATTGATGATATAAATTATAGAAGCAATGAGGACTGTCTTACATTGAGGATTGAAAGAATTATTACAAGGCTCCCATACGTCTTGTAAAGCTTGAATATTGAAAGTGGTATTTATAGTACTAGCGAACCAGTTCTAAATATGAATAGCATAACAACACTAAAAAAAAAAGGTGGAAAGAAGTTTCAGCTTTGGAACCACACAAAGAGCACATTGATGAAAAGTGACAGCCTATAGAGATTAAGTTATCATCGGTTGGTAATTTGTCAAGCATCAATCTCCATACCATGAGTGATTTAGATGGAGGGAAGTCAGGTGACCAAATCAGCTTAGCCCATCTAACCTTTTGAAAATTTGTTTTTTTTTTTAAATTATAAGCATCTTTTAACGTTAACTCACCATTTGTACTATGCTTCCAGATAAGCTTGTCTCTTCTGGATTGTGCTGGGATAATACCTTGAGCTGCCAGCAACATTAAATTGGGGAATTGGATCTGCAAATCATTGGGGAATTGCCATCTACCATTTTGAATAAAATTACAAAGCTTCATGGGGAGATTGTTTAATTGGTAAGGGGTCAAGTTGAGAGACTGAGCCAACACCTCTCCACTCCAACTATCAAGCAAACAGTTGATTACTTGACCATTTCCTTTCAGCTAGTTAGAGTTGCTAATAAAGGACTGATATTCAGACTTCGCACCACTCCATATTGAAGAGAATATGTGATGTTGTATGCAAGATGAATCCCTTATAACTCTACTCCTGATAACATGCGCCCATTGCTCTTCTGATTGAAATAGCTCCCAGCAAGTCTTTAGATTGGAGGCAGCATTTAAGGTAACTAGAGACCTCAACCCTAGACCCCCCATCTTCATAGCTGACACAAACCTTTTTCCAAGCAACTGTTACTAATTTCCTCTTTTGCACATCTCCAGACCATATAAAGTTCTTGATCCATTTCTCCATCTCTCTCAAAAGACTGACAGGCCATGAATAAATGGAAATAGTGTGTGTAAGCATGCTTTGGACAACCGACTTTACCAATTACACCCTACCAGCCATAGAGAGTAAAGAAGCTTTCCAATTTACCAATTTCACTCTATCAGCAACAGGTTGAAAATATATCTTTTTTGGGTTTCCCTTAAAAATAGGTGCTCCAAGATAAGTAAAAAGAAGAGAGCCCACTGAAAAACCTTAATAACTGTATTCATTTTGATACGGATAGAGTATTGTTATTTTTTTTATGAAATTATGCGTGTTTTCTATAATACCGTCAACCATTTATTATTTCATTTTATTTGTTCTCTCTTTACAATAAATACATAAGGGTATTATTGAAGACAATAGTTAATGTTGCATTGAAACTTGAAAGTAACAAGTACTGTGAAACAACATTATTCTCCAAGATGGACAAGTATTATGAAACAGATGGAGTATATGTACGTGGATTTGTGTTTCCATTCAATGCCACCTGCCAACCGGGTGCGTGACTTTTTGACATACGATATATGTCGGTTAGTTTTGAAAAATCGTTTAACTACTACTAGATTGATTTGGAAATGAAAAACAAGTATTACAGGTTAGACCATCCACAACAGAGCACCCTAAATTAGGTGCTTAAATTGAATTCATATGTCCATATCACTCATTTTACCGTAATACTTAATAAGGATCAATTTTCTCCAATCCAACATCTTAAAATAAATTATTAAATAGGTCCCACAAATAATTTTATATCATTACATTTCAACAAAATTTATTTATTTTATTAAAATTTATTAAATGGGATCCATGAAAAATGAAGAGAGAGATGATGCTTCCATAACCACCCTTCTCCATAGCCACTTGTATTATACCCAATAATGAAGATGCCTATTTAATGGAAAATCTTACTAATTACTCAAATCTGGTTGTAATCGTTGAAAGAGGCGCAAGTACTACATACTGTGAGCCAAACTAGGTTTTCTGTAATAATCTAGAGTACTACCTGTGAGCTTCTAGATCTTCATCAATAAAAAGAATTACCAATGTTATCGTTCGTCAGAACACGCAACTGTTTTAAGTTCTTTAGATCTCTTATTTTACCACATGTCTTGTTACATTTTAGTATCTTACAATGTGAGTGGACAAAAATTTAGACCTCATATTTGAACACATGTTATCGTCACAATAATATTATCCTCGTTTCAAATATAGAATCAGGTTCCACTCTCGTTTGTAAAACATATGGGCTTGTTATATCTACAGGCCCCTTTTCTTTTTCTAAATTTTTGCTAAAACACTCTTGGTGCATATAGATTATAGGTTCTCTTTTCTTTTGAATTTTGGCTAAACAGGACACAGACTATGCAGAAGAATAAAACACTTAAAAATGAAATGCCTTAAATTCGTATGTTTTCTAGTGAAACTAAAGAGAAATCAGATGTTAGGTCAGATTCATATGGAAATCGGAATGTTATATCTTTTTTAATTGAGGTACGCGAACAATAATACCACACACGCCTATATCTACCTCTATATACCCTATTTCAAATAAAGAAAATTTTGCATGTGCCAAGATTGCGTTTGTTTATATGGGAGTGAGTAACAACAAGTTGAGTCTGAGACTAGATTTGATGTCGTTGCGACCCACATACAACCGCATATAACAAAAGCTTAAAAAACTGTTATGTTACCTGCTTTGTAAGTTATACCAACCAATCGCACACTAATGCTGGCCTCTAATGAATTCCTTCCTTTACAAGGCATTTCAGCATCGTATTCATTTTAGTCTACAGTTTCAAGTTTAGTTTACATTACAGCAGTCGAAGTTGATTTCAATGATATAGAGCTAATTTTGACGTGTTTGAATGTTCTTGAGTATAATTGGTTTTGTCGATTCTAATATGAATCTAGAAGTTTTTGTCGATACAATTAATTTTAAGTCTAGATTTCATTGTTTAACTTATTTTTCCATCAATGTTTCACATCTCGCAAATCACTTTACATTCATTCACAAAATCAATTTTTTCACTCCTTAACCAAACACACACTAAAATGAATAGATACTGAAGTTTAATCAAACTTCTTGAGGGTAATATGGTTTGAGTTGCGAAATTGATGCTCTAGGACGTGCCAAGGACTTATTCACACTGAAGTGTTTTATGGGACCATATTTTAATCTTTCTACCAACAATTTCATATGCAGTGTTGCAAATTGAGAAACACCAAACAGTTTTCTATAAGACTGAGAGCCATTGGAGAGAAGGTATCCTATAGACTATTGAGTGGAGATAGCAGCACTTTTTTAGTCGGCAAGATATTGAAAAAGGAATAAAAAGGAAGTGGTTAATTTTTCTTAAAATGTCGAAGCAGTGATACACAATTAACATATAAAAGAAATAAAAAGAAATTGTTAAAAGTTTGTTACATAATTTTGGAGCACCTAAATTATGAGTTTATCTCCTTTTTTGTTGTTAAGAGCTTATCTCCAAAATCATCTCCTACTTATTCTGTATTTTATATTGTCGCTTCTAAAGATAGCTCAAGACTATAAGAATTGTGTGACAACCACAAAGGGTAAAAGAATTAGATTCAAATGATGTATCAAGGTATGTTATCCTTAAGCAAATTATTAAAATAGAAAGAATGGTTGAATATATGGCTTTTTTACTACAAGATTGTAAGCAAAGTACGATTGGCTGACCTCTTAATCGTAAAATGTAATGCAAAACCTATGAAAAGAATATTTAGTTATACAAGTAACCAATCGTTTTCGAGATCTCTTTTTTCTAACAAAAATTGCACTGTTTTAGAGATTATGAGAGTTGAGCTTTTCACTGAAGTAACTTTATGCTGAGTTGATTATTATAAAGACAATAATAAACTCTCTGCATAGGAGTCAGCTTTAAGATAGGGAGAGAAGAGGGAGATAATGTTCCTTGTATGCATTGCTTGAGGGGAAGTTTCTCAAAAGTAAATAATGAGTAAAAAAAGAAAGTAAATAATGAGTAAAGATAACCTGTACATAAAGATATTAAAGATTCCACCAAAAACAATATGGAGTAAAGAGATGTGAGTTCAATTTAATCTAAGCAATTTCACAGTTATACTTCTTAAAATTAGACATATATATTATAAAATATTGTGATTTTATTAGAGTAAACTTAGAATGTTTGAGATTGGGTTTGAATAAAGACAAAAATCATCTTTTTTTCTTAAGTAACTTAGTGTTTAGAATTCATTGGTGGAGAATTGCGGTTCAAACACCGATCTCTACATGTCACAATATCTCTACCAAGTGAACAATGCATACGAAAATAAAAAAAAACATTTAATTGAATTGCCCAAGTTTTTTTTCTTTTTTAAATCCATATTTATGTGTTAGAGTAGTCTGAAACTTACTTCCTTTCCTTTGCTTTTGATTGTTATGTCAAGTTATGCTGTCATCATTCAAAGAACGAATATACGAAAATGTTTTCAACTGACTAAGTCGTGTATAAAATAAGAAATTGCATAAAATGGGGTACTTTGAGTACTCAAAGCACTAACTCAACAAATCAAATATCAAGAATCTTGAATCTTTGGCTTCAAGGATTATTAACCTCTTCAAAGCAATATAATAATAACCACATTTTGGAGCATGCAAAATAGCCGCCAATACACAAACCAACTTTGAAGCTACAAAGTTGAGTATCAAATTATTATTTTCCCCTTCTTTTGCTATTGGTAATAAATAATCACTAACTTTCTCCTATGTGGGGTAATTGAGCTGGAAAGGAGAAACAAAGTTAGAAAGCTATGGGACAGACAAGCAATATCATTTCCTTAAACCCATAATCACTTCCGAAGCAAAGTTAATTAATTAAATAATATCATATAAACGGATATCTTTGAGTGGTTGTTTACTTTTAACCTATTACTATTACTATTCCATTGAGTTGAGTGTGCCTTAAGTTACATTGCCTTCACCTTAGAATTATGCATTTCTCATCATTTCATGACACATTTGCTATGAATTCGTATATCTTTTGTCTTCTAATACCAAATGGGAAATTACAATCAGTAGATTTGGGGAAGGCTTATTGATGTAGGGACATAAACCATAGATTATTTATAAGTATGAACTATTAATTAGTCTTATTATAGATGATGTTTCCGCCGTCCCAAATTGTATGATGTTTTAGGCATTTTATACGTATTAAGAAATGTAATTAATATTGTGTGAGAAATAAATATTATTAGTTGTTTTACATAATTGTCCTTAATAAATGATATGAAAAAGATAAATGAAAGAATTGAAAGAAGAAAGAGTAATAAATAGTTAAAGATATAATAAGAAAAGTAACATTAATGTTTCATTGGTATTGTAAAGTAACATACAATTTGGGACAATTTTTTTTAAAGTGACATACAATTTAGTACGGAGGGAATATTAACAATTAGTAATTTGACTTGCCAAAGTGAAATACTTAACCAAGGGACATGGTACAAATTAAAATTTGTGTCCTTTATTGTTGTAGTAGCTAGCTAGTTGTGGTGGCTAATCATGTTGCTCTAACTAATTATTTAGTTGATTAACTACAACAACAAACAAAATGAATTCTATCCAACTCCAAGTCCTATTGCTTCTAGGGTCACCTGGAAATTATTTTGGATAAAGATGTGGCAAGGTCTAAGGCAGGTGCTAAATTGTAATTATAATTTATTGTGATACAAATCATCACAATTTATAGCACTAGCCTTGGCATTTTTGCAGATTGATTTTGCCTTTCTTATCATAATCAAGTGATTCAAGACTAATGGCAAACATGTGAGCGAAATTATACTATAAAGGAAAAGGTAGCTTCAATGTAAATCAAGATAATTAAATTTATTGTGGTTGTTTAGATTAATAAAATGTTTTTGTCAAATTTGTACCAAAAAATGAGTTTTGTCAAACCATTATCTTAACAGACACACAATATTAAATACTGTATTTTGGTTGAACTGCTGCAGAGCTCAGTCTCGTTGTTTCTTCAAATAATAATTAAAATATGGATTATGTCTTCTAGTGATGGAGATATGTATTCAACAGGTACTTTATAAATTACAGTATACCCTATGTTTTGTTTTTGTTGCACAAATTATTATTACACCCTATGTAGTATTACTAGTCTGTGATAAGAAAAAAAACGTTTTAATCTAGCTATTTAATAAAATAATGAGGGAGCTACGCCGTCAGCCAAGGGTAGAGTCACAATTTTAAATATATTTATTAGCACAAGATGCTGTCAGATGAAACTAACTAACCATAAGCAGGTTCAGAGGGCAAGGGAAAAATAATTTAAAATTACATATTAATTTGATATATTTGAAAGCTTAATAAATTTAATCTCTCCTCCATCTTTTAAAATAATAATAATATCCTTTCTCTCCTTTTATTGGCCAAAATTGATGAAATTAATTAAATGTGAAGAAGGTTGGAGAAAACAGAAAATAAAAGAGGTAGATGTTGATAATAAGAAATTTAAGAAGCGTTCAAAGCTTGCAATGAGTGGTGTAGATGGAAAGGGACATAAAGAAAGAGATGTGGCATCTTTAATCTAGTTATAATTAATAGTAAATTGATTATAGCTTAGCTTGCAAAAATCACAATTAGCCAACCTTTTTGGTTGATAATGTCTAAGCTTTTAGGGCATTTCATTTCATTTAATTGATAACATCAACCACTGTATTTGCTTTCATCAACGTTAGCTCATTCATCTCTTTCCTAATGAAGTAATCAATCTATCTCAATCTTTATACACACACATTATACATTATTATATTATATATATATATATATATATATATATATATATATATATATATATATATATATATACTTACAATTTATACCACGTGAAATACTATTAAGTGAGTGTGCTCATCATAGTGGCTTGATATTGTTACATTTCTTGTATTCCTTCAATTATGAAATAATAAAAGTTTCCTTATTTTTTACTTTTTATTTTTACACATTACATTGACAGCACCATATATTAATACTGTTTTGATTTCTTTATTATTATTATCTTCTCTATCCCAAATAAACGGAAATGCTAACTTGGGTGTATTATAAGGTGTCCGACATACAGTAGTGTTCATTTGTGACGTCAAAATAGCATGACTCAATATACAATTGAATCAGTATTTCACACCAACATGAAAGAGACAGCCACCTAGTTCTTAATTAATTAGCCATTAAAAAAGTTCTAAATTAATCATGGTCGAAGTATTTATGTAGAGTTAATATAACACCCATTATCTTGTAAAAAAATATATAATTCATCCATTATACCTTACTATTATTTTTCTTCAATCTAGCAAGCTACCTATACTATACAGTGAAAGATATGAAAATAGTTGTGTTATTTGAACAACTATTTGAATGACAACTTTTGTGATAACCATAAATTTAAAAAGAAAACAAGATATTGATACAAAAACTAAAGTAATAGAGAAAGAAAGTAAAAACATAATGTGAGTATAAGAGATAAAGTTATCATAAAAGTTGTTAAAAAATAGTTGTATAAATATAATTTCTTATATGAAAACTAGTGTTATGTAAATTATTTTCTTTAATTTATATAATATAATATTAGAAATTATATATGTATTTTCCCTTTTTTTTCCACATACTTTTGTAGTTGAAGATATCATCCATGCATGAAAGGCTTCAAGGGAACAACATTGATGTTATGTTTGGTAAGATCTAGGAATTAAGGAGAAGAAAAAGAAAAATTTAATGCACTTCAGTTTCATTCAAGTCTAATTATATGGCCGACTTGATTTCTTCCTTTTCAAATAACTCCTAACAAATACTATTGATTTGTTAGAGATGCCAAGCTGCTAACTTTTCTGTTCAAATAACTCGTAACAAATACTATTAATTTGTTAGAGATGCCAAGCTACTAACTAATTCCAAGATAATACGACTACTATTTACTGCATTTTATCATCAAATTAAAACACAAGGTTGCTTTAATAAACAAACAAAAAGCAAAATTGGTTTATGAAAGGGACGTGGACTTTTCCTCTTGTGTAAGTTTTATTTTTACGGGAACTATTTACATACTTAAACAAAAAATTAAAATGTAAGCAATGAAACCAACGATGAAACAAAGGACAAAGTATGCAACTAAAGAGTGATGATAAAATGTGGTGAAAAACTAACTTTTTTGTTTGTTTGAAAGAAAGTGAAAAATCTAACATTAATATTTGATGTTCAGGGGAAAAAATACTTTAAAAAAGCTAGATTAAAATGTATGCGACACAACTTATAAGACAATGGTTTAATTAACAAAAATATCAAAATCGTTAAGTCAGACGTTATAGGTTTTGCCAATATTAAAGACATTATCAATGGAAAACATATTTTTTTTTACATTTGATGTAAAATGATATAAAACAAGAGCAAGCAGACATGTTTTCAGATAAATTGCTTTATTATAAGATTGTAATGTTATAAATAGAGAGCTTAACTTTCCAACATAGAGTACTGATTATAAATTTAAGGGTTAAGAGAAGAGCAAAGAGAAGGAGCCATTGTGAAGCTCCTAAGATTAAGTGGTAGCAATTAAAGGGTAAAAAAATTTACACAAGATTTTAGAGGGAGGTTTCATATTAAAAAATAAACGTATTTTTTAGGGAACATAAAAAATAAAGTGAAATAATTCATATCCCTAATATGTCTAAAGATTGGCTAAAATTCAATATAATAATTCTGATACTTCCACACTCTTTATTAATTAAATAGAAAAAGCTTGACTTGATTATATTTTGATCAATCAACAACTTATACTTTTTTTATGAGATGATGTTAGATGTCATGCTCACATCTTAAAAAATTCATGAATGAATCTTAAAACATTCTTGAATGAATTTTTTGAATGAATCTTAAAACATTCTTGAATGAATTTTTTTAAATTTTTATAATTATTTGTATCATTTTTGGTAGAATTTTTTTTTATTTGAGTTGGACTTTAAGACTCATCAAAGTTTGAGTAAGTCTCAAATCTTAAAAAACACGTTTATAAAAATATTTTACAAATCACCTACTAAAATATTAGTCACGTTAATAATGAGAGTAAGACTCAACATTTTAGAGGAATTAATTGAATCATTTGTATTATTTATGAACATAAGAGAAAAATATTTAGTTTATCTAAATTGTTTTTTTTTTAGGGAAGTTTATCTAAATTGTTATGAACTCATCTTGAATTTGTCTTAAAATTGACTAGTATTGTTACGAACTAGTCATCATGATGAATCATATATTTTTATTTTGACTAATTTATTAAATATTTCTTCTTCTTTTTTGTTTGACAAAATATGAATATTCTTATTTATCACGTCCCTTTTAAATTCCCTTCTTTTTTTTTTT
>Ga0209282_1001988_pt1 | contig 11580 bp, 6 predicted proteins | sample Mtrugardesep15_FD_187529 | JGI IMG/M metagenome (GOLD analysis project Ga0209282, IMG submission 187529) | Root nodule microbial communities of legume samples collected from California, USA - M. trunc garden sep15 (SPAdes) (version 2) | ecosystem: Host-associated > Plants > Roots > Nodule...
CCCGATGCGCCGGGCATGGGCGACCTCATCAACCCGCCCGGTACTTTGATTTGTGACGAGGATGAAATCGTGGAACAGGAAGTCGTAACCGGCATCGCCTATGCCAAGGATGAAGCACAGATCTCGCTGCGCCGCGTGGCCGACCGTCCGGGCGTCTCCGCTGCGATCTTCGGGCCGCTGGCGGAAGCGCATATCAATGTCGACATGATCGTGCAGAACATTTCCGAAGACGGTTCGCGCACGGACATGACCTTCACCGTTCCCTCGGGCGACGTCGCCAAGGCGCTCAAGGTTCTCGATGACAACAAGGCCCAGATCGGCTTCGACGTCGCACAGAACGAAACCGGCCTTGCCAAGGTGTCCGTTATCGGTATCGGCATGCGCAGCCACGCCGGCGTTGCCGCCAGCGCGTTCAAGGCGCTTGCCGAGAAGAATATCAACATCAAGGCGATCACCACGTCCGAGATCAAGATTTCGATCCTGATCGACGGCGCCTATGCCGAACTTGCGGTCCGCACTTTGCATTCCGCCTACGGTCTCGATAAGGCTTGAAGCCGAGACATCGGTTCCCGATGCTCCGATTCTTCGGAGTTGCGTTCTTCCGATGTGGCGTTTCATGAAAGCGTGTCCCTTGCGGGACGCGCTTCTCGCGCTATAAATTTTTAAATGACGTTTTGATTCTCGAATATTATGACATTCGGATCGGAAGCGTCGGGGAGCAAACGCGATGAGAGATCTTTCCGCAGGTCCGCGCGTCCTGCTCAAGCGGCTGCGCGAAATGATGGCGGAGCACCTTGAGCCGCAGGAGCGTCTGGACCAGATCGTCCGTCAGATAGCCAGCAACATGGTTGCGGAGGTTTGCTCGGTCTATGTGCTGCGCTCCGACAGCGTGCTGGAGCTTTATGCCACGGAAGGTCTCAACAAGGATGCCGTGCATCTTGCCCAGCTGAAAATGGGGCAGGGTCTTGTCGGCACCATTGCCGCTTCCGCCCAGCCGCTCAATCTTTCCGATGCGCAGGCGCATCCCGCTTTCCGCTATCTTCCTGAAACCGGTGAGGAAATTTATCATTCCTTCCTCGGCGTGCCGATTTTGCGCTCCGGTCGCACTCTTGGCGTTCTTGTGGTCCAGAACAAGGCCAGCCGAACGTACCGGGAGGATGAGGTTGAAGCGCTCGAGACAACTGCGATGCTCATCGCTGAAATAGTGGCGAGCGGTGAATTGAAGAAGATCACCCGCCCCGGCGTGGAACTCGACCTGACGCGCGCCGTGTCCATCGATGGCGATGCCTACGGCGAAGGCATCGGCCTTGGTCATGTCGTGCTGCATGACCCCCGAATCGTCGTCACCAATCTTCTGAACGAGGATGCGGATACGGAAATCCGGCGTCTTGCCGATGCCATCGGTTCGCTGCGGCTCTCCATCGACGACATGTTGCAGCGCCGCGACGTGCCTACGGAAGGCGAACATCGCGAAGTTCTGGAAACCTACCGCATGTTCGCCCACGATCAGGGTTGGGTGCGGCGCATGGAAGAGGCGATCCGCAACGGCCTGACGGCGGAAGCCGCGGTCGAGAAGGTGCAGAGCGACACCAAGGCGCGCATGATGCGCCTGACCGATCCCTATCTGCGCGAGCGCATGCATGATTTCGACGATCTCGCCAACCGGCTGCTGCGCCAGTTGATCGGTTTCGGCGGTCATAATCCCGCGCAGGATTTTCCGCTCGATGCCATCGTGCTTGCCCGCGCCATGGGGGCTGCCGAACTGCTGGATTATCCGCGTGAGAAGTTGCGCGGACTGGTGCTCGAAGACGGCGCGGTGACGAGCCACGTCGTCATTGTCGCGCGCGCCATGGGTATCCCGATCATCGGGCAGGCGACCGGCATCGTCGCACTTGCCGAAAATAACGATCCGATCATCATCGATGGCGATGACGGCCAGGTGCATTTGCGCCCGATGTCGGATTTGCAGCGCGCCTATGAGGAAAAAGTTCGCCTGCGCGCCAAGCGCCAGGAGCAGTTCCGCGCGCTGCGCAATGTCGAGCCGATCACCAAGGATGGCCAGAAGGTCAATCTAAAGATGAATGCGGGCCTGCTGGTTGACCTGCCGCAGCTGGAGGAATCCGGCGCCGATGGCATTGGCCTGTTCCGCACCGAGCTGCAATTCATGATCGCCTCCAATATGCCGAAGGGCGAGGAGCAGGAAGCTTTCTACCGCTCCGTTCTGCGGCAGGCAAAGGGCAAGAGCGTTACCTTCCGCACGCTGGATATCGGCGGCGACAAGGTCGTCTCCTATATGCGCGGCCAGGAAGAGGAAAACCCGGCACTCGGCTGGCGGGCGATCCGCCTGTCACTTGATCGTCCGGGCCTGATGCGCACGCAGATGCGCGCGCTGTTGCGTGCCGCTTCAGGTGCTGAACTGCGCATGATGTTGCCGATGGTGACGGAAGTGTCCGAAATCCGCGCCGCGCGCGACCTGTTGCAGAAAGAAGTGCAGCATCTGTCGAAGTTCAGCCACGCGCTGCCGAAAAAGCTGCAATTCGGCGCGATGCTGGAAGTGCCGTCCCTGATGTGGCAGCTCGATGAGCTGATGCAGGAGGTGGATTTCGTTTCCGTCGGTTCGAACGACCTATTCCAGTTCTCGATGGCGGTCGATCGCGGCAATGCACGGGTGTCGGATCGTTTTGACAATCTCGGCAAGCCGTTCCTGCGCATTCTGCGCGATATCGTGCGCGCCGGTGAGAAACACCACACCGCCGTCACGCTTTGCGGCGAAATGGCAAGCAAGCCACTTTCGGCCATGGCGTTGATCGGCCTTGGTTTCCGCTCGGTTTCTATGTCTCCGACGGCGATCGGTCCGGTCAAGGCGATGCTGCTCGGGCTCGATGCCGCCAACCTTGCCGAAGAGCTGAACGCGGCGCTGGACGATCACAATTCGCTGGAAAGTGCGCGCGAGGTGTTGTTACGCTTTGCCGCGACGCATTCCATTCCCATTTAAAACGACCTGTTTCATTATTGGAGTGACTGGTGGCGAAGCTTCCCGTCGAAAAAATGCGCGAGTTGGAACGACGTTTCGGCGAGATCGAAGCGCGCATGTCGGCCGGCCCGGCAGCGGATGTCTATGTGAAGCTGGCTTCGGAATATTCCGAACTTGAGCCGGTGGTGAAGAAAATCCGCGACTACGAAAAAGCGATTTCCGAGGCCGCTGATCTGGAAGCGCTGCTTGCCGATAAAACCACCGACAAGGACATGCGCGATCTGGCGGAAATGGAGTTGCCGGAGGTCGAGACGCGCATCCGTGAGCTTGAAAAGGACACGCAGGTCCTTTTGCTTCCCAAGGATGCGGCGGATGAAAAAAGCGCGATCCTTGAAATTCGCGCCGGCACCGGCGGGTCCGAGGCAGCTCTTTTCGCCGGCGATCTGTTCCGCATGTATGAGCGCTTCGCTGCGACCAAGGGCTGGAAGGTGGAAGTGCTTTCCGCCAGCGAAGGCGAAGCGGGCGGTTACAAGGAAATCATCGCCACGATCACCGGGCGAGGGGTGTTCTCCAAGCTGAAATTCGAATCCGGCGTGCACCGTGTGCAACGTGTGCCGGAAACGGAAGCGAGCGGCCGCATCCACACCTCTGCCGCCACCGTCGCAGTCCTTCCTGAAGCCGAAGACATCGACGTCGAAATCCGCCCGGAAGATATCCGCATCGACACGATGCGTGCTTCGGGCGCAGGTGGCCAGCACGTCAACACCACCGACTCCGCCGTTCGCATCACCCATCTTCCAACGGGCCTGATCGTCACCAGCTCGGAAAAATCGCAGCACCAGAACCGTGCCAAAGCCATGCAGGTTCTTCGCTCCCGCCTTTACGACATCGAGCGTCAGAAGGTGGACAGCGAACGCTCCGCCGACCGCAAGAGCCAGGTCGGTTCCGGCGACCGTTCCGAACGTATCCGCACTTATAATTTTCCGCAGGGCCGTGTTACCGATCACCGCATCAATCTCACGCTCTATAAGCTGGATCGCGTGATCGAAGGCGAGATCGATGAACTTGTGGATGCGCTGATCGCCGATTATCAGGCCGGCCAGCTGGCGCAACTTGGCGAACAACAGCTTTGAGCGGCGGCGGTGACGCAACGGTTTCGGCAGAGCTTATCGCCGCCCGCAAACGGCTGCAGGCGGCTGGTGTCGCCGATCCGCTCGTTGATGCCCGCCTGCTGATTGCTGATGTCACCGGTTTCTCACTGACAGATTTCGTGATGAAACCTGAGCATCCAGTCACGCAGGACGAAAGCGCTCGTATTGCGGCTATGATCGAAAGGCGGGCTGAGGGTGAACCCGTACATCGCATTCTCGGCCACCGCGAATTTCATGGCCTTGATCTTCTTCTGTCGAAGGAAACGCTCGAACCGCGCCCGGATACAGAGGTTCTCGTCGATACGCTGTTGCCGGCGTTAAAAGAGGCGGTTTCCCGAAAGGGTAGCGCCCGCATTCTGGATTTGGGCACGGGAACGGGTGCGATCTGTCTGGCGCTTTTAAAGGAATGTGCGCAGGCGTCCGGTATCGGTAGTGATATTTCAGCCGATGCGCTGGAAACGGCTGCTAAAAATGCCGCTCGAAATGGTCTCGATTCACGCTTCGAAACCATTCGCAGTAACTGGTTTGAAAAAATCTCTGGTCGCTTTGACATAATTGTGTCGAATCCGCCCTATATAAGAACGGATATCGTCGCAACGCTCGACCCAGAGGTTCGTAACCACGATCCGATGGCCGCGCTGGACGGAGGTCAGGACGGCCTTGCACCGTACCGCCTCATTGCTGCCGACGCAGGCCGCTTTCTTGTGGAAAACGGGACTGTCGGTGTGGAGATCGGTTTCGATCAAAGGCTTGATGTTTCCGCTATATTTGCTTCTCACGGCTTCTCTCTTCTGGATGCCGTGAAGGATTATGGCGGTAACGACAGAGTTTTGACCTTCCGGAGATAGTTGTTCGCGATATGTCTGCGGATTTTTTGCAAGGATATTTTGCACAGCAAAAGAAAAGGCTTGGATTTCCGCGGGAAGCGGGATAGTTTGCGCCCACATGCCGGGTGGCTGAGGACGAATTTAGATTCGTCAGGGTATGGGTCTCAGTCCCGAAGCGGGTTCTTTTAGAACCCTGAAGGCTGGGCGTTTCCGGCATGTGAATCAGTAAACTTTGTTCGCAGGTGGCTCGTTGCAGCATTTTGCGCGACCGGTCGTCATACGCGAGGTCTTGTCTGGGGTTATCTTCAGCAGGGCGCGTAGTGCAGCAATTTCAGGAAAAATTTCCAGCGGTTTTCCGCCCGGAATTGCATGAAATAATCAGATTGTCAGCAAAACAGAATTCAGGTGAGCAATTGATGAGGCCAGGACAGCAGAACAAGCGCGGCCGGGGGCGTGGAAGCAACAACAATAACAATGGTGGCGGTAACAACAACAACTTCAACCGCAAGGGCGGTAACCCGCTCACCAGGACTTATGACAGCTCCGGCCCCGATGTTAAAATCCGTGGCACAGCCCAGCACATAGCGGAAAAATACACGGCTCTGGCGCGTGACGCGCAGAGTTCCGGCGACCGCGTGATCGCTGAGAACTATCTGCAGCACGCTGAACATTATAACCGCATCATCGCGTCGGCTCAGGCCCAGATGCAGGAACGCTTCCAGCGCGACGACCGTGGCGAGTACAATGCCGCCGATGGCGACGAGATGGATATGAACGACGGCGACGATAACTTCGTTGCACCGCAGCAGCAGGGCGAACAGGTCGAGCGCGCGCAGCAGCCGGAACGCCAGGAACGTACTGAGCGGAACGAGCCACGCCAAGAGCGTCGTGAGCGTCCCGAACGCCGCGAACGGCAGGAGCGTCAGCCGCGCCAGCCGCAGGTGGCCACTGACCAGCAACCGCCGGTCTACGACGCCAGCCAGGCGCCACAGCCCGTCATCGAAGGTACGCCCATGGAAGTGGCCGTCGAGGAAGAGCAGCAGCAGGTGGAAGCACCGGCCGCAGCACCCAAGACGCGTCGGGCAACCGGTCCGCGTCCGCGTCGCCCGCGTCGCACCGCCGCTGCGGAAGGTGCCGAAGGCGAAGAAGCGCCGGCTGGTGAAGATGCTGCAGCGACGACGCTTGAGAATGCTGCTGAATAAGCAGCGTCAGCAAACAAGCTCTGCAATTGAAAACTCCGGGCTTGCCGGAGTTTTTTGTTTTTTGGCGATGGGTGCGAGACCGGCCGCCGCCCAAGTCTGATCGCAGGGCGGAATTGATGCCGGTCAAGTCAGGTGAAAATTTCCCGGGTAGCGGATTTTCGCCCCTTTAAACCCATGAAAATGCCTCCCATATTCGTGCAGGATGGACGGAAACCGCATTCGCGGGCGACCGGCCATCAAGAGGCGGCAATCGTGAAATCCTATGAACACGACTGTCGTAGCGGGGCTTGCCTTTGAGGGAGCCTCAACCCTAACACCCGGAGCCGTGCCGAAAGCGGGCGGGCCGGTCTATGGAGGTTCGACTATGAATATTGATAAATACTCCGAGCGCGTTCGCGGTTTTCTGCAATCGGCGCAAACCTTTGCGCTCGCCGAAAATCATCAGCAGTTCTCGCCCGAACATGTTCTGAAAGTTCTGCTTGATGATGAGCAGGGCATGGCCGCATCGCTGATCGAGCGTGCGGGCGGCGACGCCAAGGAAGCGCGTCTCGCCAATGACGCGGCCCTTGCAAAATTGCCCAAGGTATCCGGCGGCAATGGCGGCCTTTCGCTGACGGCTCCGCTCGCCAAGGTATTTTCGACCGCAGAAGACCTTGCCAAGAAGGCCGGCGACAGTTTCGTGACCGTCGAGCGTCTTCTGCAGGCGCTTGCGATCGAAAGCTCCGCTTCCACCTCGGCTTCCCTGAAAAAAGCGGGTGCGACCGCACAGGCGCTCAATCAGGTCATCAACGACATTCGCAAGGGCCGCACGGCCGATAGCGCCAATGCCGAACAGGGCTTTGACGCGCTGAAGAAATATGCGCGCGACCTGACGGAGGAAGCCCGCGAGGGTAGACTCGACCCCGTCATCGGTCGTGACGACGAAATTCGTCGCACCATCCAGGTCCTGTCGCGCCGCACCAAGAACAATCCCGTGCTGATCGGTGAACCGGGCGTCGGTAAAACGGCGATTGCCGAAGGCCTTGCGCTGCGCATCGTCAATGGCGACGTGCCGGAGAGCCTGAAGGACAAAAAGCTGATGGCGCTCGATATGGGCGCGCTGATCGCCGGTGCGAAATATCGCGGTGAGTTCGAAGAGCGCCTGAAGGCTGTGCTGAACGAGGTGCAGGCCGAAAATGGCGGCATCATCCTGTTCATCGATGAGATGCACACCCTGGTCGGCGCCGGCAAGGCCGATGGCGCCATGGATGCGTCCAACCTGCTGAAACCTGCGCTTGCCCGCGGTGAGCTGCACTGCGTCGGCGCCACCACGCTCGATGAATATCGCAAGCATGTGGAGAAGGATCCAGCCCTTGCCCGCCGTTTCCAGCCCGTTCTGGTGGATGAACCGAACGTCGAGGATACGATCTCGATCCTGCGCGGTCTGAAGGAAAAATACGAACAGCACCACAAGGTCCGCATCTCGGATTCGGCCCTGGTTGCGGCTGCGACGCTTTCCAACCGTTACATTACCGACCGGTTTCTGCCCGACAAGGCAATCGACCTGATGGACGAGGCCGCTTCGCGTCTTCGCATGCAGGTGGATTCCAAGCCGGAAGAACTGGACGAACTGGATCGTCGCATCATCCAGCTGAAGATCGAGCGCGAAGCCCTGAAGCAGGAAACGGACCAGTCCTCCGTCGACCGTTTGAGGAAGCTCGAGGACGAACTGGCCGATACGGAAGAAAAGGCAGATGCGCTGACGGCCCGCTGGCAGGCGGAAAAGCAGAAGCTCGGCCACGCCGCCGACCTGAAGAAGCGGCTGGATGAAGCCCGAAACGAACTGGCGATCGCCCAGCGCAATGGCCAGTTCCAGCGTGCCGGCGAGTTGACCTACGGCATCATTCCCGGCCTCGAAAAGGAACTGGCAGCGGCGGAAGCCCGCGATAGCAGCGGTGCCGGTTCGATGGTTCAGGAAGTGGTGACGCCGGACAATATTGCCCATGTCGTCTCCCGCTGGACCGGCATTCCGGTCGACAAGATGCTGGAAGGCCAGCGCGAAAAGCTGTTGCGCATGGAAGACGAGCTCGCCAAGTCCGTTGTCGGGCAGGGTGAGGCCGTTCAGGCGGTGTCCAAGGCGGTTCGCCGTTCGCGCGCCGGCCTGCAGGATCCTAACCGGCCGATCGGTTCGTTCATCTTTCTCGGCCCGACGGGTGTGGGCAAGACCGAGCTGACCAAGTCGCTCGCCCGCTTCCTGTTCGACGACGAAACCGCGATGGTCCGCCTCGATATGTCGGAATATATGGAGAAACACTCCGTTGCCCGGCTGATCGGTGCACCTCCGGGCTATGTCGGCTACGAAGAGGGCGGTGCCCTGACGGAAGCGGTTCGCCGCCGGCCCTATCAGGTCGTGTTGTTCGATGAGATCGAAAAAGCGCATCCGGATGTCTTCAACGTCCTGCTGCAGGTGCTGGATGATGGCCGCCTGACCGATGGCCAGGGCCGCACCGTCGATTTCAAGAACACCATCATCATCATGACCTCAAACCTCGGTTCGGAATTCATGACGCAGATGGGCGACAACGACGATGTGGATTCGGTTCGCGAACTTGTCATGGAACGGGTTCGGTCGCATTTCCGGCCGGAATTCCTCAACCGCATCGACGATATCATCCTGTTCCATCGCCTGCGGCGTGACGAAATGGGTGCGATCGTGGAAATCCAGTTGAAGCGCCTTGTCTCGCTTCTGGCCGATCGCAAGATCACGCTCGAACTGGATGAGGATGCTCGCAGCTGGCTTGCCAACAAGGGTTACGATCCGGCTTATGGTGCGCGGCCGCTGAAGCGGGTGATCCAGAAATCGGTTCAGGACCGGCTGGCGGAAATGATCCTCGGCGGTGAAATCCCCGATGGTTCGCGGGTCAAGGTAACTTCGGGCACCGACCGGTTGCTGTTCAAGGTCAAGCCCGCCAAGGGTGAGGCCGAGACTGAAACGGCCGATGCGGCATAAAACGAAAGGGCTCCGGAAACGGAGCCCTTTTCATTTGGTCGGAACTGTCGGTCTGGAATTCGCCGGCGATCAGCGGCTCGCCACCTGATTGGGCTTTTCATCGATGTTGAGCAGGTTGTCGATGCGTTTTCTCTCGTCGGAGAAACGGGCCAGCGCCACACCGGAAAGCGACTTGCCGCCCGGCAGGCGCACCTTCATCGCATCCACTTTGGTGCCGTTGACGATCAGCTCGTAATGCAGATGCGCACCGGTCGAAAGGCCCGTCGAACCGACATAACCGATTACCTGACCCTGCCGGACCTTGGAACCCTCGGTGACGCCCTTGGCGATCGCGCTCTGGTGGTTATAGGATGAGACATAGCCATTGGCATGGCGGATCAGGGTCTGGTTGCCGTAACCGGAGGCCCAGCCGGCCTTTTCAACGGTGCCGTTGCCGGTGGCGATGATCGGCGTTCCACGGGCTGCTGCCCAGTCGGTACCGGTATGCATGCGGCTGAATTTCAGGACGGGATGGCGGCGCATGCCGAAACCGGAGGTCATGCGGCCGTTCGGAACGGGGTTTCGCAACAGGAATTGCCGGATGCTCTTGCCGTTCTCGTCGAAATAATCGACGCTGTTATCTTCCGGGCTCTGGAACCGGTAAAAACGTGTTTCGTTGTCACCGAACTTGGCGTTGACGTAGAGCAGCTCGGATTTGTCCGTCGCTTTGCCGTCCGCATCTTCCACCGAAAAGAAGGCTTCCAGCGTATCGGTCGGTTTAAGCTGCGCCTGGAAATCGACGCTGCTGGCAAGAAGCTTGATCAGCTGCGAGACCATGCTCTGGTTCATGCCATAAGCGAGAGCAGCACGGTAAACCCCGTCATAGACGCTGGGCAGATCGCGGCCGGCGGCCGGTGCCGGTGTGCTGTCGAAGGCGGTCGCCACCGCGTCGAGCTTCGGCGGCTCGCTCGCCTTGACGAAGTTCTTGCGGTCGTCGATGGCCATGGTGACCATGTGGCGGCCCTTACGGTAAAGGCTCACCCGCACGATGTCGCTTTTTTCGTCTTCCTGGATAATGCCGACGCGCAGCACATCGCCGCTCTCGACATTCTCCGACTGGATCTGCGGCGACAGAAGCTTCGCAATCTCGGACGACTGCGCCTTCGAATAACCGGCACCGAACAGGGCGGCCTCGATTGTCTCGGTCTGACGGGAAGGGATCACGTCGTCGGCATATTCCTTGACGGGCACGGACGACGATTGCGGGGTGGAAACCGACATGTTCTGTTCAACGACGCGGGCAGCGAGGCCTGCGGTAATGTCGACGTCACCCTCATCATTATCGAAACGGCGTGGATCGATGTAATAAAGGGCCGCAACCTGCTCGTTACCGTCGGTCAGGATCGAGCCGTTGGAACGTACCGCCTCCTCGACCTCATCGAAGCTCAGGGAGCCGGCAAAGGCATATTTGGAATGCTGGACGGGAAAGGCGACGGTTTTCAGGCTGACTTCGGACTCCACCTCGGAACCATAGATCGTCCCCGTGCGGCTCGCCGCCGGAGCGGGAGCATCCTTGTCGTCATTGCTTGCAAAGATATTCAAAGGGTCGAAGGCGGGATAGTCGTCCTGCTTGGCGTAATTGGAAGCCAGCGGAATCTTGACGTGAGAGAAGGGAACCTTGCGGACCACTTCCTTGTCGCCTTCATTGATGACGGTGGAAACTTCCATGATCGACCGGTCGGACGGCCGGGCCGCTATATTCGGTGCGACGAGGCGCGTACCGCGACGCGCGGCTTCCGTGGCATTGTTGCCCATATCCGCCTTGGCGAAGGCCTCGGCGGGAATGGCAAGCTGCTGGCGACCGTCGAGAGCGGCAAACAGCGCAACACCCATCAATATGGAAGAGGTAATACCGGTCAGGAACGTGCCGGAGAGCCATCGGAGCGAAATTTCGCGACGATCGGGTGCACGGCGTCCTTCCGCCAGAATTGGCGGCTCCGTCCCTAGCGACCGGATCACATTGCGATCCGCAGTCATACTAGCTGTGCCCCGTCGGTCATGCGCTCTCCAGAAACTTCAGGCGAAGATGTGCAACTTTCAAAGCCGTGAGTCAAATCCATCGACGTCAAGGCAAATACATTGCAGCGCGCTATATAGGGACCTGCGCAAACAGGCCCCCTTTAACGCTTCGTTAGCAAAGCAATTAGCGAGGAAGCGGGCTAAAACAAGGCGCGGCCCCTGCTGTATCGTTCAACGCACCCTTCTCCTGCGCAAAATCCGCTGGGTTCGCGGACCATTCGCCGTCCACAACGGCAGAAAATCGAAATTCTCTTTTATATTCAGTTATTTGTATGTTTTTCTGAGTTTTTCGAATTTGTGCTGTTGACTTGTTTGGTGAGGTTCTCTTATAAGTCCGCTCACTGAACGAGGGCGGCGGCGCTGCTGGCGACGAAGTCTT
>Ga0209282_1001989_pt1 | contig 11580 bp, 9 predicted proteins | sample Mtrugardesep15_FD_187529 | JGI IMG/M metagenome (GOLD analysis project Ga0209282, IMG submission 187529) | Root nodule microbial communities of legume samples collected from California, USA - M. trunc garden sep15 (SPAdes) (version 2) | ecosystem: Host-associated > Plants > Roots > Nodule...
AGAGAATATGTGTTTGACTGAACCTAAAGAGAAATGAACGAATTAACTGGGTTTTGTGGGAGAAATATGTTATTGGGCCTTTGTTATCTTCAATTTGGGCCTTCGGTTTCACTCTAATACCAAACCATTGTTTTCTTCAATTTGCTAACTTAGACTGTAACACCCCGTTATCCCAGCAATTAAATATTTAATAAATAAACAGGTAAATCAGAGTTCAACAAACAAACGGGCATGTCACACTGCTTTTCAAAATTTCTTAAATAGAATAAAATACTATTTATCAAATCAACTGTGATAAATTATCCATACATTGCAGCGGAAAATTCATAAAATCATTTAACATTCAAATGTCATCAATGATGCTAGCACAAAGGCTTCTACATAATTAGTCATTAACAATTTATTCAACAACAAGCAAAGCTCCATCAACATGTTTCAAAATTTGATACATAAGGAATGAAAACACAACAACAAATTCCCATCCCGTTACGTATCAGAGCCCTAAGACACTTGAGCCACCACTTCTACTATTCTGGATCACCTGCAAGTTACCCATACGAAGGGCAACATTTTCAAGCAGAAGGGGTGAGATTCACAAACAACAATAATAGAAATATAATTCATCAATTGAATCTAACACCCTAATATCATCAATACTTCAATATATTTACGTATTTCATGGTCAATAACATTACCAACATATTCAATTTCAACCAACAATACAAAGACTACTTAACCAACAACAACGACTCATGCAATGACATGACAACACCGATATGACTCAACGACAAAATGTGACAATGCATATGCATGTGGTACCGTTAACGCGTTTCAATGACAAGGCATTCCAGGGCATAAGCCCTCACAATTTGAATTGTTAAAGCATTCACAGGGCATGAGCCCTCACCAAATTGAATGAACTAGCATTCACAGGGTTTTTGTGTTTGTGGTTTAATTGCAGTTGCTGCCAATGATTGGGTGAAAATTCTGACTGATTCTGACTCCCCTCCCCACAATGTAATAAATGACAGTCTATTTATACTGCCAGAACTAGGGTTTTGGATTGGAGGACCAATAGGCTTTGGACACCTTGACATGGTTGGACCAAATAACTAAAGCAAAATGGACAAAATAATAAAAAAAACATAATATAAAATAACTAATAATAATAAAAAAACGAAAATTATTTAAAAATAAAAGAAAAAGAACTAAAATAACAGTGAAAATTATTAAGACAAAAGAAATAATAATAATGACAAATAAAACCTAAAATTGTCCCTTTCGGTAACCAAAATGAGGTATTTTAAAATACCTCTCTGCCGAAATTTCGTCTGAGACGACAAAACACTTGGCTTTTAAAATACGAATGAAAACTTTCGAAAGCGAACAAAACGAGAAATAAAACACGAGTGCAACAAGTTTTTTTAAAAATGCAAATAAAAACGAGAATTAAAATACCAGTGCGACGAACGTTAAAATACGAACGAAAATGCAAATAAAATTGAGAATTAAAATGCTAACGCGACGAGCGCAAAAATGCGAACGAAAATGCAAATAAAATTGAGAATTAAAATGCTAACGCGACGAGCATAAAAATGCAAATAAAATTGAGAATTAAAATACCAACGCGACGAGCGCTAAAATACGGTTAAAATGATGATAAAAATGTGAATAAAAGGGGGATTAAAGGCGAATAAAATGAGTTTTAAAAAACACATAAAATGATGGTTAAATGGAATACCCTGGTCAAAATTAGGGGAATGACAGACATCTAATAATGAAATTAAATCAGCGTGAGGTTCAAATCCAGATTTTCCAAAAACCAAATCTATTAGGATTTTTCATTTTATTTGAACCAAAACCCATATACTTAATTATTGTTTCGATGACGTCGCCGTCAATGTTGTTATTGTCACCGTCGCTGTTGCCAGAGGGTTGAAAAGGGTGGCTGAACCACAAGGAGAGGGTCGAAATGGATCCTCCATTTGTTAAGGAAATGGGTGGATTGAGAAGATCAAGAGAAGAAGACGGTAGTTTCCGATAACCACCACAACGTCGACCTTGTTATGAAATCCAGAAAAGAAGGTTTCAAAGGGTGTTCAAAATCTCTCGCACACGTAGAGGCCGAGTCTTGTAGGAATATTAATCTGGAACAGTGTTGGCTTTATTAATCTTGGGTATTTCAGGAAGAATGAAATGAAGGAATAGTTTGAAACATCAGTTACTATATTGGGTATTAATCTTGGCTTTATTAATCTTGAATATTAATCTGGATGTTTCTACAAGTTATGATAGTTTCGAACTAGAATGAAATGAAGGAAGAGGATCTGCAGAAGAAAGCAATGAAGGAGAAGAGAAGAGAAGAGGTGGGATTTTGAAGAAGATGGAAGAAGGGTAGTTTCGTCATTTTCATTTGCCCTCAACTGAAGAGGAGTATTTTTGTCCATTCTCATGCCCAGATGGATGAGCTGTCAAGTGAAAGCCAATTTAACAGCACCACGTCAGTAAACAGATGACTTGGCAGTGATTAAGTTGATCAAAGGACGAAATTTTAAATGATTAAACAATGCAAGGGTAATTTGCCAGGATTAACGATTACAAGGACTAATTTTTAAACGACGCCTAATTGCATGGACGAAACACATATTAAAGTCGAAAATAATAATGTTGTCACCATCCTGTAAAAAAGAGATAGATTTTGTTGTTGCCCGAATTTTAGAGACCCTGTAGAAATAAGCAGTGTTGCGGTCTCCACTGACAAAGTTTTGATCTCGAGCTTTTTCTTTCCATAATTGTTCCTGAAAATTTAAAGCTTTAGTTAGCAGTGACTGCGCCTCAAGATCTTGCATGTAGATCTGATCGGAAAACCCCTCAGAATAAATTAAATGTTGTATGTGGTTCACCTCATCTACAGCTAGTCTAACTTGTCTATCAACATCACCAAACACCTTTCGGTTCCAAATCTTAAAAGCATTTTTCACATTACGTAATTTAGCTTGAAACCGAGTCATACCTTGACCTCAAACACCTTTAGACCAACTATCCAACACCAATTGACGACAATCACCATGGGAAGTCCACACCTTAAATTTTTTGAAAGGAGTGGCGTGTTTCACAGAATAGAAAATAACTGAAAGCAGAAGCGGATTATGGTCAGATTGATGGCGCAACAAGGCGGAACAAGAAGAATTTTGCCAAAAATTGATCCAATCTTCATTACATACTGCCCTATCAAGTCGAAGAGCAACATTTTCAATACTAAATCTGCCATTTGTCCAAGTGAAAAACGACCCCAAAGTTGGCAAATGATTTAATATATTCGCATTAATCCAATTTAATAAATCTTTACATGACAAAGATGGTGGGGGACGCCTGTCCCTCATCTCATGAGCACCCAATATAGCATTAAAGTTGCCTATAAAAAGCCACGGCCCTTGAAAACAACCTTGAAGATGAGTAAGATCAGCCCAAAGTTGTCGACGTCGCAAGTAATAAGTGCTAGCATAAACAGCGGCTATATAAACAGTTGATTGATAACAAGAAATCTCCAAGGCTATGCATTGATCAGACACAAAAATTACTGTAGCAAGTAAGTCATTCCCCCAAATAGCCCAAAGATTAGGCAATAAGGAGCCCCTATTATTAATGCAATATTTAGAAACACCTATAGTCGGCCAATATCAAACAGGAATTTGTGCAAAATTAACCATTGGTTCCGCAATAAAAATAAGCATATGTTTGTGAGACATATATAAATTTTTTAAAGCAATTCGAGTATCAGAATTACCGATACCTCAAACATTCCAATAGACAAAATTCATTGATCAGTCGAGAGATGTTCACCCCGAGCACCGATTTTAGAAGGCTGCGTTGCTAAAACTTGTTGAACTTTAAGTTTTTGTTTCTGTTTTCTTGTAAGAACCGACATGAAGTCTTCCTTCGCTGATCTTTCATCGTATTCACGAACTCTTTCCCACAAATCTAAACCATGTTGTATATTTTTTCTAGGATTGACCACTTGCTGCTGCAAAACCGTGACCATATGTTCCTCTTCCGTGGGCACACTTTCACTAACTGAAGTTGTCGGCTCAACAACCGCATGTAACTCAAAGGTAGTGTGTGACCCAGAATGAACCTCAATGTGCTCATCAACAGTATTTGTATGAACCTCTATCGATTCAATCGACACTTCATGCACCTCATGGTGCTTAATTTGTGATGTATGTGGGGCACCGTCATTGGGACCTTTCGGATTCTCCTCCAGCTCCCTCGGGCTCAAACGATCGTGTTCACTCTCATGGGAACCTTTGGGACTCTCCTCCAGCTCCCTCAGGCTCGAACACATCAAAAAGCAAAGCAGAGGCATCATTTGTCGTGGGGTTCTCCAACACCTCCCGCGATGTCAGATGCAACTGCTCTGCTCTCTCAGAATGCACGACAACAGGCGCAACAGGGGAAATCTCTAACACTAGCATAATATGTGGCAACTCTCCAGGAGTAATACTGTCAAACACATTGTGTAATGGAAAATTGAAAGAAGTTGACGACAAAGACGCGTCCATCTGTGAAGACGCCACTGTGGAAGTAACCAAAGAAACTGGCCTCAACTGTGAATGAATTGGCAAAGTATGGGGTGGAATTGAAGCCGGTAAATCCAGTTAAACTGAGGCCAATGATGTCGGAGCAGATGTTGGTGTAGATGTAGCAACCGAACCCGCTGAGTAGTAATAACCCTTAAAGCAGCGGGAGCCATAACCCATGTCCAAGTGCTGCCATTAGCCGACGTGGAAGCACCCACATCATTGTTGTTGTTGTTTTGCCGAGTAGGCTTGGGGGGGCTGCCTCGGCCACAACAATCTGTTTCCCTAGATCATTCTTGTCTTTTGGTGGTTGCGGACGTAACCAACGACAAGTGGAGACATCATGCTCAATTGAGAAGCAGTGATGACAAAACAACGGTCTCCGCTCATATTGTACCTCAACTTTGAAATTAAAGCCATCGCGCTCAACAAGAATTTCATCAAAAGTTCTCTTTGAAAGATCAATATCCTATAAAATTCTCGCATAATGTCCAAAGGTACGATTTCGCATCGGCCCATCAATGTCAATCGGTGTACCTACCGCATTTGCTATTTCCTTCAAAATTCTCTCCCGCCAATATTCTTGCGGAACTCCACCAATCGAATCCAAAGTGAAACATGAGTCTGTTTTTTAGCAAGATATTTGAAGTCTTTGGTGCATTGTCAAAACCGTAACAAACCCGGCTTGAGGTGCACCGTGCCTGCTGCCCATATTCTTCTAAGGTCATCCGCCGAGTCAAAGTGAATGTCATAATAGCCTTTAGCTAGAGGCACCATTTTCCACCCTGCCGATGTTTTCCATAGCTTTCCAATTTTGCTGCTTAGATCACGTGCAGAGTATGGTTTATCTCCCTTGTTAAGAGTCGAACGCACCCTCAATGCATTTTTGTGATCCTCTAGTCCCCTTTGATACTCTTCCTGACAAATTTTGATGCTCAAAGCATCACCCTTGAGGCATGGTGTAGGGAAAGGTCTGTCGTCTACTACTCTTTGTCCAGATAGTGCTGCTGCAAATGTCATGACTGATAGTTGTTGTTGAGAAACAACCGTCTGTGTTGGTGCAGCGACTGAAGGTATAGGTACAGTATCAGACACACACGGCAAGGAGCATGCGTATTCCATCAGTGTTCTATCTTCAAAGCACCAAACTGATCCTAGGTATGAGACACGCGTGAGTCAGCCTTTGTAATGCACAAGGGCATTAGCGCGGCTGCGCTTTCCCAAAGTTAAGAATCAGTATCAGTGTAGATAGAGAAGTAACAACAGGCGACAATGTAACAGAGTGCAGAAATCCAAAAACCCATAAAGCCAAATCGCAACAGCATAGGGGAACACAATACAAATACAATGACTAGAAAGTTTCTAATAATGAAAATCACGTGAACTAATCTTTGCAATACCCTTGGGTATCATCATGATTGCACGTTTTCAAATTGAAGAAACTGAATGGCAAAACGAAATACCTGTACTGTGCGTGAGAACCCTAGCATATGTCCGACCTTGTTTCGACGATCCGAACGGTGAAAAGGTAGACCCAGGTGTTGCGAACCTGCTGTCCAAAAATCAGTCTGATCCAACGGTTAACAAGTGAGAAATCGCTGTTTTATTGAGACAGACTTCAGAAAAACGGGAACTCCATTCTTAAAGAAAAACTATCGCTCATAAAATTTGAAATTTAATTTTTTTTCTTTTATATATTTTTTTTTTACAATTTATAGATTATCTCATGAAATTATATGATGATTTACTTTTTTTTAATCATAAAATATTACGATAATTACTTTTTTTAAACAGATATTATATATTACTTTTTTCAAATCGATCCAAAATAAAATAGCAATCAAATAACAAAAAACGAAAAATTGAAAAAATTGGAACATTTTGAGTAACAATAAAGGAGATTTGTCGAGCCAAAAAAGAGTTGGTGTTCTCCATTAAGATGATTGAACTATCACTATGGCTGAACTTTTACCATTTGTGAATGAGCTTAAAGTATTAAGGGAACGTGATTTATTGGGACTACCATCACCACAATTTAGTTAGACAAATCAATTATTTATTGGGTTTATTATCCTCTTATACTTTAAATAAGCTGCATCCTTAAGCAAAATCGAGATAAAACAACAAAAGAGATCAAATCAAGAGGTTGTTTTTTATCAGGTAACTTGAGCATTAACATGATTAGAATTACCACTTTTAGTATGATGTTGTTTTTTATCAGGTAATTTGAATTACCCATTGATATAATTCAAAATACTTAATTCGAACTACCCATTATCACAATTTGAATTACAAGTATCAGAGAGAAAAAATCTATATTTAAGGCACTTTCTCAACATGATACCTTGATTTACCCAAAAAAAAAATCTCAATTCTTACATGAACATGCTCTATTTTTTGAATTTTGGTGAGTATATTAAATCATACTTAGACATGAGAAGTCCATAGTTAAAAGATTATACTAATTTGACAAGGCAAAACAAGAATTGCTGATATAAGTCACAATTTTATTTAACACATAATCAAAGCAAAAATCACATGTTGATAGTTATAAAAATAAAATGTACAGAACGACAAGAGTAACCGAGAACATCTAGTTTTAAACTAGGATATTAAGCCCATCTGAAGATGAATTGCTAAGAGTAGTCTGTGATGATAGACTTGGGTCTTCTTTAGAAGACTCTTGTGGATCAAACTCGACTTTCTCTTAATTACTAGCTGATGGTGGACCTGGGTCTTCTTTAGAAGGCTCTTTTGGGTCAGACTCGACTTTCCCCTGACTCTCAGCTGATGGTGGACTTTTATCTTCTTTAGGAGGCTCTTTTGAGTCAGACACCACTTCCTCTTGATTCCCTGAAGGGTAACTCCCCAATACTATCTGCAAAATCAGCACCAAATTTTGAGAGAAAATAGGTTCACTAGTATAAGAATATATATAATCAAATGTATTTCTAAATTTTGGATCAAATGCAATTGAATTTTTAAAATGTTTTGCTTATATTTCATTTCGTAAGGAGAAATTTAAAAATGTACCTGAACATGGGAAGCAGCCATCAGAATGTCAATAAGTTGACCACCAAATACCCCACCATTTGATGACAAGCTCACATTTAAGCCCCCAAATACCTTTCAATGGCTTTATTTTTTTATGAATTAAAGATCCACCAAGCGATATGATCTCATATCTTCCCTGGCAGAAAATAAAATAAAAAATGAGTCATATTTCACTTATTGTTGGCAAGTATATTAACACATATTTTAAAAAATTAAAATCAACATGTTTTGGTGAAAGTAAACAAACCATAAAATTGTAGGACGACTAACCTCGTAAGTCTTTGTTTTATCATCTACACAAATAGTTTCTTTGGATGTGGTCTCCACTGCCGATAATATGCTTATATTTCCAGTGAGATTTTGGAAAAATGTCATAATCTTTACCAACACATTATGAACGGCAAAACATATATGTACAAGAAAAATTAATAGTTGGTCCTTAGCAAGAAACTTATATCATTTGGGGGAAAAGGATTTGAGGTTTTAAGTTACCCTAATCTTCAAACATTATGTCATTTGTCATTTTGAAAAGAAAAAAAAAGTTTCTTGCTAAAGACCAACTATTAATTTTTCTTGTACATATATCTTTTGCCATTCAGAATGTGTTGGAAAAGATTATGACATTTTCCCAAAATCTCTCTGAAAACATAAGCATATTATCGATGATGGGGACCACATCCAAAGCAACTATTTGTATAGATGGTAAAACAGAGACTTACGAGGTTAGTCGTCCTACAATTTTATGGTTTGCTTACTTTCGTAAAACATGTTTATTTTAATTTTTAAAAATATGTGTTAATATACTTGCCAACAATAAGTGAAATATGACTCATTTTTTTTATTTATTTTTTGCCACGGAAGATTTAAGTTCATATCGCTTGGTGGATCTTTAATTTATAAAAAAGAAAGCCATTGCAAGGTATTTGGGGGCTTAAATGTGAGCTTCTCATCAAATGATGGGTATTTGGTGGTCAAGTTATTAACATTTTTATGACTGCTTCCCTTGTTCAAATACATTTTTAAATTACTCCTTACAAAATAAAATATAAGCAAAACAATTTAAAAATTCAATTACATTAGATCCAAAATTTAGAAATACATATGACTTTTTAGATTTTTTATTTTTATTTTTTTCTTATACTGGTGAACCTATTTTCTCTCAAAATTTGGTGTCGGTTTTGCAGATAGTATTGTGGAGTTACCCTGCAGGGAATCAAGGGGAAGTGGTGTCTGACTCAAAAGAGCCTCCTAAAGAAGATAAAAGTCCACCATCGGCTGAGAGTCAAGGGAAAGTTGAGTCTGACCCAAAAGAGCCTTCTAAAGAAGACCCAAGTCCACCATCAGCTGAGAATCAAGAGAAAGTCGAGTTTGACCCAAAAGAGCCTTCTAAAGAAGACCCAAGTCCATCATAAAAGACTACTCTTAGCAATTCATTTTCAGATGGGCTTAATGTGTTAGTTTAAAACTAAATGTTCTCGGTTACTCTTGTCGTTCTGTCGATTTTATTTTTATGAACTATCAACATGTGATTTTTGCTTTGATTATGTGTTAAATAAAATTGTGACTTATATCAACAATTTAAATTTTGTTTTGCCTTGTCAAATTAGGATAATCTCCTAACTAAGGTCTTCTCATGGCTAAGCTTATGATTTAGTATACTCACCAAAATTCAAAAAATAGAGCATGTTCGTGTACGAAATGAGATTTTTTTTGGGATAAATCAAGGTATCATGTTGAGAAAGTGCCTTAAATGTAGTTTTTTTTTCCTGATACTTGTAATTCAAATTGTGATAATGGGTAGTTCGAATTAAGTATTTTGAATTATGTCAATGGGCAATTCAAATTACCTGATAAGAAACAACATCATACTAAAAGTGGTAATTCTAATCATGTTAATGGTCAAGTTATAGTTTTAACCAAAAAAAACTAAAACTTTCACTTTACCTAACAACTTTTCTAACGACAACTCCTTGTTCAGATTTTCATTACTACCTTTTTAGAACTTTGAAATTAAAAAAATATATATTTAATTCATTCCATGTAAAAAAAAAAATTAACCTTTTGTAAGAGAACTTTTTATAATGTTCTTAACATGCTTGTGAAAATTCATTCAAAAGTATCACAGTTTAAGAATACAAAAACAACTTCGGATTTTATAGGGATTAAAATTTGATGCAAAAAGATTTGTAAGGATGATTAGGTTTCACATTTTTAAGAGAAAATAATATGAAAGTTTGTTATTTGTAAGGATAAAAAATATATTTAACCATTTTATCTTTATCGATATTCATACCCCTATTTTTTAAATAATTCGTCTTCTATGTAATACATTAAAGTAAGGTCTATCTACTAAGTGACACAACTTTACATAATTAATGTGATCAAGTATTATATTCAATAAAACTTTAGTATGTGAGTTGCCACTATTATAGAATTCAACTACCCCATTTTTTCTTTATCTTTATAACACATGACACAAACCACAATATTGTATAACTTAATTGATCATTCTTCTAGGAATATTATCTTGATTAAGAAAGGCATTGATGAGGTTATCAAGAGGAAAACAAAAACTAGAGTGAAGAAGATTGAGAGAAAGAAAAATAATTAATCATTCTTCTATTGGTGCCATGGATCTAATTCCGTAGTCTTTCGAGTTGACAACCTTCGAATATCTGCTTCTACAGGGCTAGATGATCTCTGGATGTTCTAATTTTTTTCAATCTCATTCAGTCTTTAGCTTTGCCATGATGGGGTTTCACAATCGCCTTCTCCAAGAATATATAATTTTTCTTTTTCTTTTTTCATCAAAACACCATAAAGAATTAGGTAGTAGTGTGCGGAAAAGGCCACGCGTTACTTTAGTGAAGTTTTTTAATCAGAGCCGTTTAATATATCTAATGATTGTTATTAATAGTTCTCATTTCTCACAATAGATATTAGTTCTCACTAGATACACTCCATATATATATATATGAGCTGGTTTGAATGACCAAGTTTTGAATGAAAACCTTGCTACATAAGCGTATTGTGCATCTTTGATGACGTTGAAAATTTATGGCTATAGGATCAATTATGAAAAAAGAGGAAGATGCTGACATATAGGATCAATTATGAAAAAACATTTATACAAATAGTGAGTTTGACAAATAAAATTGTAGAGCATGTTTTTCATCTCTTATGTGACATATAGTGTATCCATTTTTCTTAATTTATTATATTCAAATATGTCGTCATCTTCCTCTTCTGTAAACCTAAAGCCAGAATTTTAAACGTTTCAAAGATGCACGTCATGCTTCTACATCTTTCCTTTCATCCCAAACAGGACTGTTTTTCACATTACGATTTGTAATCTTTAATTGTTCTACTTGCTTTTCTATGGATGGATTTACAAAATTTTGGTTTTTCTCTTGGATAAAACATAAGAATATAAACCCGAGCCCCAAAAGTGTTGATAAATCGGAGGACTTGTTGAGAATGTTATGCTTAGTAGTTTTAAATGCTAATTGTTTTTCTCTCTCTGTCAATCTTCTTCAACTCATGCTTTTGTTTTCCTCTTGAAGACTTCTTAGGTACCATTCTTAATTCAGATAATACTAGGAGAATAAAGATCAAGTAACCTATTTAACATTGTGGTTTATGTTATGTGTTACAATGATAAAGGAAAAATGTGTCACTTGAATACTATAATAGTGACCATGCCTACACGAAAGTTTTATTGAATACACTGCTTGATTACATTAATTACTTACTTAAGGTTGCATCACTTTTTAATTTTTAAATGTTTTTTATATAATATTTGTGTAAATTTTATCTTGGATTAAATAAGATTTTAATTCCTACTAAATTACCAAATTTTGTTTTTCGTCTCTGAAAAAAAAAGTGTTACAGTGTCTTCCCTATAAAAAAAATGTAGTACATTTTCTTCTTATAAAATGTTCTTGCA
>Ga0209282_1001990_pt1 | contig 11576 bp, 6 predicted proteins | sample Mtrugardesep15_FD_187529 | JGI IMG/M metagenome (GOLD analysis project Ga0209282, IMG submission 187529) | Root nodule microbial communities of legume samples collected from California, USA - M. trunc garden sep15 (SPAdes) (version 2) | ecosystem: Host-associated > Plants > Roots > Nodule...
TTACCCCCCTTTTTTTTAATTTTTTTTTTTTTTAACTTTAACTACTTCTACTTTTACATGTTTGATTGAATGTCTCGTTGAGTTTCATTCCGATCATGTTACATTTTTCAATGCTTAAACGTGTGTTATAGTGGTGGTTCCCTCATGCTCAACACATGCTATTTTTCTCCAGCTATAAAAAATGGTTATTTAATCCCATACTTGAAATTGTCTTGAATGAATCATTCTTAAATACTCTGATGTATTCTATGCAAACCAAACTCGTTCTTAAAACAAAATCTTCTTTGTGAATGTTTCAAGCACTTCTTAAAACCCATTTCAATTTTGAAAGACTCCATATATTATTTTAACTTTTAAAGTGTCGAGTTTTTATTTTGAATGTTGGCCAAAAAATTTCTCCTTTGTCTCTTTTTTCTTTTTAGTTTTAGTTTGATTCAATTCATAAGTATTTTCAATTTTTTTAGTTTTAGTTTGATTCTATTCATAACATTTAATTCTATTTTGGTTTAGTTTATTTGATTGATAATTTTTTAATTCTATTCATACATGCTGAGCTTGACACTTTGAATGAAGATTTGATAGAGTTACTCTCCAAAAAAGGAGACTTAAAAGAAATTTCAAAAGAGAGAAATTGACACATAGAAGATACAAGTTTCATTCTTTTCAATGAAAATTTCATTAGATGAAACTAGGAGTAGGAGGGAAAAGAAAAGTACTAACTTTGTCGTTGGGAATCTTTTGGGTAGTTCCGCGTGTTTGTGAGCAAATCATAGATGCCCAAAGAGCAATTTTCTGACATTAATTAGAGAAGCCCCATTTTCATGAGATGGACTAGACCGTTACAAACTTGGGTATTTGCTGAAGTGAAAATTATTCTTCCCACTACAAAATTGCTATGACACACTTGAAAATTACACATATAACCTCAACGACAGTCACTTAAGTACAACTCCTATTTAATTTGTTGTGTGAAAATACACATTTAATAATTACGGCAAGTATATATGATTTTAAATTATCAAGTTGTTCCCACTTATAAGAATTTAAAAATGTAAAAAAATGGAATTGACCAACTTTTTTTTATAATGTATGTTGCCAACATGTATTTTGGTGTATTTGAGTAAGCATTTGTAAATAAGTGGCCCTATGTACAATTGAGGTGTGCGACTGCCAATTGCCAAAGATCGACTATCATTGGGCACCATAATTTCTTTTATTTTTAAGTAATATTATGTTGTCAATTTAATTTTCATAGATCTAAGATTTCTTTAAAAATACAAATTATGATCTTCTTGTCAATTTATGACCTTGGGTGTTATTTAGGATATGCTTCACCAAAAAATTTCTAAACATTCGTTCAACATTCTTATTGACAATACGAGAAAAAAATTAACTAGATGAAAAACCAACATGAAGCTCATAGAAAAATGAATGGTTTTCAGCTTGTGGAGATTTGCTTAGAGACTCAAAATGTAGTCTTATACAAGGTTTCTATTGTAATCTTGCGCGAAACCATTCTCAGTATGTTGAGATGTAGAGTTTATTCATGCCATGTGCATTGCTCGCAATCATCACTTTGATTATGTTGTTTTTTAGACAGCTTCTACACTAATTGCAACTGTTCTTAATCAATCAACCTCAATCTCGTATCTCAACCCCTCCTCTTTAAAGAGGTTCTTAACCTCCTTCGCTTAGGGGCGTACCTGAATTAAGCCTGATGTGACAAGTGTCACATCAGTTCATGTCCAATTTTATTTTTATCTAAATGTTATATTATATAAACCAATATTTCTAAATAAATCACATGTATATGGTGTAGTCTAGTGGTTAAGGTGCGCGCCATTCAAGTGATGAACTTGGGGTTGATCCATGTTTTGTGCATTTTAGCTTTTCAACTATATTATTTTAAATAAAAATACCATAAAGAAATGTACAATTCAATGTTGAACCATGGTTACTAACGTAAAAATCCAATAGTATGTACCACTATACCTACAATTTTTTATGAATAATTATTTTGAGAAATAATATATATACACTTAAGAAATTGCTCCCTCAAAAAATTACTCATGATTCCGGGAGACAAAACTAGTAATAGTGAAAGTAACACATTTATTGACTTTGAAATATTGAAAACAGAACATTCATGTAGACCTGCAAATAATTGTGCCTCATTGATGTTGTGAGGTCAGGTCCATTCCTACCTTCACCTCTTTGATTGAACGACTACCATTCAATATTGCTTCAAAGAGGCTATTCCTGCTGACTTGTTAGCTAAAAATGATTTTTCTTCTTCAGTTCTTCTTACAATTGCTTAAAAAAAAGATTTGATGGTCCTTTCTTCTCGGTTTTTATGAATTTTCATGCTCTTTTCATGTTGGATGGTAAGGGTGTTTGCACCACCTGTTTAGTTCATCAATTTATCCCTCATATATTTTTTTTAGAGGGATATATCCCTCTTATTATTATTATTAAAAAAAGAAAGAAAGAATATGAGTACTTGATTTAACGAATAAAGTTACATGCACTAATTTATACACCATATACTAATTTCGCGTTCTAGGTTTTAAGTCTATTTTTACGGAAAGAAAACTTTGCACTAAATTACACATGGAGTATCAAAGATACTTGTCTTTTCCCCTCCCCCTTGTATCTTTGCTACTTTTCTTCGTGAGCAATGAAAAGGAAATCTTTGGTGAGGAAACGGTGCTTGCATTCCAAATCCTAGAGCAATAAATTGACTCAAAGATGCATTTTTGTTTTCATTAGTATCTAACCCCAAATCTCTTTCCCACCAATTCATCCATAAAGTAATAAACATATTCTCGCAAAAAAAAAAGAAGAGTAAATAAAGAGATAAAAAGCCTTTTAAGAAAGTGGAGGTGGGGGATTATTGGGAATAAAAGAATCTTAAATCTACACAAAGATACAATACCAAAAAAGAAAAGTACCTAAATTTGATGCGGAAGAAAGAAATTAGAAAATTTTTATTTACCTATTTGGATAAGCCTCTTTGTTTCTCTTTCTCTTTCTATTCTATGCAGTTTCCCAACCATTGATCTTTTAGCCGCAATGCTTAGAAAGGATTAACAAGCAAGGCAAAGAATGTGAGTAATTGAGAGTCTTTTGCAAAGGGTAGGAATTAGAAAAACCAAGAGGCAAGGTAGGGAATGGTTTTTTTCTTTCCCTCTATTTTTTGTCCTTAACACAACCTCTCTAATCTCTCAAACACCCTCAAAACCCCACCAATAAAGCAACTCCATTTTTTTTAATAATTTAAGAATAATTACCGCAACCATTATTATAAAAATAAACCTACTAATTATTTTTATATGGAAAGAAACCTAGTATTTTTAATATAAAAGCCCAACCCAATTCCCAAAAATTCCAGCTTCCTAAGTTGTTGTGCATTGAAGAGGAAGACATCTGAAGCAAAAAAAGAATTTTTATCTAACAAAAAAACAGACAAAACCAAAACAAAACCCTTCCAAGCCCTTCTTCCTTAACTTGCTTACTTACTATACCCCCAACAACAACAACACCTCTTACACAAGTCATTATTATTGCTGATTCATTCATTCATTGAAACAAAGAATGCTTCCTATGAGCTGCATTCTTTTAATGTCCCTCTTATGTTCTTTCTTACCCCAAATCAAAGCTTTCTCCAACCTCACCTTACCCCACCAACATCCTTACCCTGAAGCTGTGGTTCACGAACTTCATCAGTAAGCAAAAAATATCTACATTCTTCTTTATTTCACTCAACAACAAAAATAGACATCAAATATTGAACTTTTTTCTTTTTCTGTTAATGCAGGAAAATCAATGTGTCATTTTCAAGAAGGGAACTACTCTCAAAAGACCAAGGCAATTGTCTAACCGGAAACCCGGTAGACGATTGCTGGCGGTGCGATCCAAACTGGTCCGCAAACCGTCAGAAATTAGCGGATTGCGGAATTGGTTTCGGTCGCGCCGCCATGGGAGGTAAAGGAGGTCAGATCTACATAGTAACAGATTCCTCCGACAACGACCCAGCAAATCCAGTTCCAGGAACACTCCGTCACGCCGTGATTCAAGACGAACCACTCTGGATAATCTTCTCCTCTTCCATGACAATAAACCTCCGTCATGAACTCATCTTCAATTCTTACAAAACCGTGGACGGTCGTGGCGCAAATGTTCAAATCACTGGTCACGGTTGCATCACACTACAATACATCTCAAACGTGATAATCCACAATATCCATGTTCATCACTGTAAACCCTCCGGAAACACTAACATACGCGCGAGTCCAACGCATGTAGGATTCAGAGGCATATCGGACGGTGACGGAATATCAATCTTCGGTTCACGTAATATCTGGATCGATCATTGCTCGTTATCTTATTGCACCGACGGTTTAATAGATGCTATAATGGGGTCCACTGCAATAACAATTTCGAATAACCATTTTGGTCATCACGATGAAGTTATGCTTTTAGGTCATAATGATAAATATACACCAGATAGAGGAATGCAAGTAACGATTGCGTTTAATCACTTTGGTGAAGGACTTGTTCAAAGAATGCCACGTTGTAGACTTGGTTATATTCATGTTGTTAACAATGATTTTACACAGTGGGAAATGTATGCTATCGGAGGTAGTGCTAATCCTACTATTAACAGTCAGGGTAACCGTTACACCGCTCCTTCCGATCCAAATGCCAAAGAGGTTGGTTTTTTAATTTTAATTTTACTGTTTTACCCTTTTCATCTTACTTTATTGGAAATGGAAATGCAAGTTGGAACTTTCTTTGACTCATGTTTTTGGAACGAATATATGCTTTTGTACTCGCAATGGTGGCGCGTGGAGATGAAATGCTGATGATGGATTTTTCTTTTCAGGTGACAAAGCGCGTGGATACAAATGATAATGAATGGAGTGGTTGGAATTGGAGGACGGAGGGGGATATAATGGTAAATGGAGCATTCTTTGTACCGTCAGGGGTGGGGATGAGTGCTCAGTATGCGGAGGCGTCAAGTGTACAACCAAAATCCGTGGAGCAAATTAACCAGCTTACCATGTACTCTGGTGTATTCGGTGATCCCAGGTACTATATTTTTCAATATTAAAATCACCACCACCTTACTTCTTGAACACTTGCATTATTTAATTGGTAAAAAGTTTCAAATTAATAATCCAGGAGGAATAGGATGTCCTAACAACGGACATTACCTGTCTTATTAACTGGCATTAGAAAGGCTAATCTCGTCTTTTCATATAATAATATCTTATGATAGAAATGGTTACTATAGTCTTTTTGGTATCACATGGTCCTAGTGTCCTTCACTTTTTTTCTCTTTAATAAAATGAAAAATACACATGGTGGTGTTGTTGTTGAGTTGAAGGACGCGGTACAGCACGAGAACAACTAAACACAAGTTGTTTATGAGCAATATAGTATAGTACTCTACTGTGAAAAGGTGTAGGGAATATTGTTTGTTATTTTAACATGCTCCCACTTTCACCGTCTTGGTGTTTCCTAAACTTGGGTTAGTGCTAAATCTAACTTTTTATGGTAAAATTATTGTAATGATGGAGTAAAACAAGGTTGGAAATTGGAACTACCAATTTTTAAGTAATTTAGTAGTGAATCAGGGGAAAGTGGGGCTTTTTTTTAGCTTATGCACGTGATTGTGAGGTCATTGGGAATCTCTTGCTCATGGCCCAACGGGCACTTTTTTTGTTTGCATTCGTCTTTTTCTTATAAAAAGTTGAGTGTGGAACGAGATAAAACCCTTTTTTTATGTGGGGAGTGACCTGATTTTGAAAGGTGAAAACTTCGTTTAGATCCCCTTTGGATAGTGTACTTGGAAGTGAAAACTGTTATTGAGCTACATTCATGCCCAATAAAGCAAATGGTTAGGATGAGTAAATTCACTACTCCATTATGAGTTGAGCTACATTTATAGCATTTTAATTGAAGGGTTCTTAAATAAGCAACTCAATCTTAGCAGTTTAGGATTGAAAGATAATCCAGTGACAGTTAAAAGACAGTGGTAAATTTTTATAGGAAAATTTATAATCATTACATTTTCAAGGCAAGTTTTTTTTTTTTTTTTTTTTATTACTGCCTCTTTAACCAATGTTCTTACATCACTCATTAGCAAACAGTTATAAAAGTAGAAATGAGTGTGAAGTTTTTTTTTAAAGAAGTCGAGGTTTAGGGTTGGTGATGCTTAATGTGAGAAGGAATGGCCAAAAAGGAGTGCTATATTGGGTGGGGCAACTTGTAAGAAGTTGAATTGGTATGAGTTTTGTTTGAGCGTATAACAGATGAGCTAACGGATTGTAGTGCTTTGTAAAATTAGCAATTGAGAGCTAACTGTTAAGATATCAATGATAAAATTGAATCGGTTTTATGAAAAACTATAGGTTTAAACACTACTTGAAGTAGTTTATTAAAAAGCGATATAACCTAGTATAATATGCTATAAATTTATGAGAAAAAATTGTTACTAAAAATGTTGATTTTGATGATATGAACTTATAAGCTATAAATTATTCGTTATTAGCTTGAAAATTATTTTGACAAACCGAACTATGGTCTAAGATCTGTTTTTAAGTGTGGAATTTATCTCTATCTTCATTTTTCAAAAGAAATAGAGGATTCCTTTTGGAGAGAAATGAACACAAAAAAAGTTGATTTTTTTTAAAAGATATTAATAACGGTGGAATCCACTTTTAACTTTTTGTATCCTATCTCTTTCGAAATGGAGTCCTCCATTTTTTTTAGAAATGGAGATGATCCTAACTCATCGCGTTACAAATTAATTTTGGAGAGTTATGTTATGCTTAATATAATCTTTAAAAAAGATTTGGCTTGTCTAGACATGAGTGTGTAGGGATAAATTAGGAGACATAGAGGTCTGGGGAGCGGAGTAGAGAGAGGAGTGGATATCTATAGACAATATAGAAAAAGAGGAATTAGAAGAGATATAGAAGTATTCACAAAAATAAGAAGATTAAAGAGGTTCTAGAAATGCTGAAGATAAATCAGGAGAGAGATTGGAGGGGCCATAGAGGGGGGAGAGATTTTCTCTCTACTAAATACTCTTTCATCAAGATTTTATTCGCCAATTCTATACTATGCATGTTGGTATGACGCTGAGTATGATGAAATCATTCCGAGCTACCATGATTTCGACAAACCTATCATGATACAAAAGATACACAGTCTTGAATCATATTCATTCATCAATATGTGGTTAGTTTGAGTGTTAGAGATTTAGATATCTTAAGTAAGTGGTCATGAGTTTGATCTCTTACTGATAGTATGAAAAAACCCAATTGAACGGGGAGGGACCTACCTCGTGTACCCAACAGATTTATCGACTATAGTATCTGTAATCTATAATCTATAACATATGGTTATAAAAAAAAATCTCATCACTCCAAAGTATCTATAATTTATAACATATGGTTATAAAAAATATTCTCATCACTCAAAAGTTAGAGAAAATCCAAATTTTCGAATGAGCTCTAACAGAAGATCTGAATGTGTGTAAACAGGGTTGTTGTATAGATAGAAAAAGACTACGTTTCCAGGGTAGAGTGACAAGGACCTGCCCTTACGTCAGATCAGATGTTTTGGGAGGGTGTTATGGGTAGATGACTGAAACTATATTCCCTTTTTACATGCTTTCCAGCAAGTAAACGTGGGACCTTTCATAATAATATAAACATATTTTAGAGAATTGCACTTCTCCATCTGTTTTTCTCATTTCCATCCCACGTGACTTAATTCACGTTGAAAAATACACCTACATAAGTTAACTCACGTTGAAAATATAACTGCATGAGTTAACTCACGCTGAGCTATTTTGATGGGAACGAGCAAAAACAGATGGGAGAAGAGCAATTATTCATATTTTAAGTACCCTTTTTCCTCTTGGGCCCATATATGATTCGACCCAAACTAGTCACACAGCTCACCAAGTTGCTATTGGATCAGAATTTGGAAAGGGACTCCCCCTTGTTACTTGCTCACACTGTCTCCAACCCTTAACCTTCATTTAGTGCCTGATTACTTTACTGTCTTTACATAATTCTCTAGCAACCGATTAGTCTATTATTTCATTATCCAATTGTGCGCGTAACAACCATTCTCTAGTACTGGGACATTATTGGATCACAATGGCCTTAAATCAAATTTGAATTAAGACTTTTGTTTAGTACAATTCTATAGTACCTTTTGGTCTGAAGAGTGGAGACCTTCTCCATTTTCCCTATGAAATTTGGTTCCTCATTTATGTGATTATGTATGTATGAAGTTTCAACCCTATTGAGTGGTGTCCATTTTAGAGTACCTCTACATTGGCTGCAAATAATTTAAGTCCTACTCTATTGAGTGACTCCCCTCTATAAAATTTCAAACTACAACTAAATTTAATTTATTTCGTATTTGACTTCTTTGCCTAAATTTATTGAATCTAGTCACGCATGTAGCTTTAACACAACTGCATCTTATCTAGTGTTGTTTTCCATTTATGTTCTGACTCATACCAGGTTTGCATGCTAAAAGGCTTGTCTTTCTTACGTATGAGATCCACTCACTTTTTCCTACTCTCGTCGTTATACACACACACCTTTAAATAGAAAATGCAATTAAAGCTCTCAACCAATTAATGTTGCTATTGGTAGTTTGATACTAGTCAAAAAATTTAGCTACTAAAGTATTTGGCTTTTCTTCAATTTGAAGCTAGTATGAATGAATGAATTTCGTTGACACAGATGGTTGGACCTTCTGTTCAACCCGCTGTGACTTGGGTTAAAGTTCGGAATTTTGCAATTGGTTGGTTATATCACTATATGCAAATTCTATTGCAAGTCCTCGTTGAAGTTGATGGTTCTTTCTGATCTTGCATGAGGGCGTAGCTCCCTAATGTAAATTTATTGTGTATAAAGAATAAAGTAGGGTGAATGAACTATTAACTATGATTCTTTGATGTTTTGAAGGGTCTAAAAACAAGTTGTGCACTATAATTGATGTACTCTAAAACAAAATGTTTGTCATTGTTTTTCCTTCAATTTGAAGCAAATGTCCATTTTTTCTTTCTATTGTTTTCTCAATGTTTTCATCATCATTATTAGTGTTTATAGAATAGATTTCCCATGTCTACCAAACAAAAAGAAAGTACTTTTATTAGAGTCTAATGACTGAATTATTGAGCAGAGATAATGGGGATATATATCCCGGTTTCAACGGTGGTGGGACCACGACAGGAGCCAACAGCAAGGGTTACAATGGGAATGGGGGGTCCAGCAATGACGATGGGGACTTCTTTGGTATGATATTCAAAGGTACCAGCAGCCAAGCAGCACCGCTAGCACCCTCCTACTCATCAATTGTATTTGTTTCAACTTTTTTGTCTCTTTTAATTATTTTCAATTTGGACATTATCACCAACTATGATATTCTATTATCATTACTATGATGATCTCACAATTGGGGTGGGAAAACAATTCCTTTGATACCAAAAAAGTTATCAAAGGAAAAAAAAAAATCAAAGTTACAGTAATTTATTTTAGAATTTAGAAATTAGAAATCATATTTCATTATGCACAACTCTTTCTGTTCTGATAATTTGAATATATCCAAATCAAACTGTATATAATTAATTAGATTAGATCGATTTTTTTAAATAAAAAATCAGACCCGTATGTGATTTTATGTTTGAATTGAATTGGTTTTATTTTTTGTCTCAAAACTGAACGCATTACAAATACCCTTGGTAATTATATGGACTTTCTTCCTATAAAAACTATAAAAAAGAGCTGATAGAAAATGATAGAAGACTCATACAAACTGAAATAAAAGTTTCATAATAAATTTGGTTCTTCGAATGTTTTTTTTATGTTTTGAACGTCATATTTTCAATTCACCACGAAGATTGTTGTGGATAAATTGTCATAACAAAAACATATAAAGGTCGAAAGCTTTTTCTTGGTACACTTAAAGTTTGGAATTTTATTAAATTACCTCTTTCTGAAGAAAAAAAAAATACTAAGGTACCATAATTTGAAAAATATATATCAAATTGATTTAGAAACTTATCAAAATCTTTTTTTAGATAGTATTTATGATTTGGTGGAGTACATGTGGTTTGAGACAAGTTTATGAACATAACACTTTATTACGATGACTTGGTATATTTTGTTTTATAATTAAGTTAAAATTTTGAATTATTAATACATTTATACTATTAAAAAAGTATATATTATCATGTATATGATAAATTTAATATTATTTGAACAACCTTAGCAAAAGAGTTGAAAAAGACTAAAAAGAAACTTGTTGAACATGTTGTCACCGATCCTAATGGGGTCACAGCGAATAACAAAAAAGAATAGAAGATCGTTTTTTTTTTTTTCAAATTAGGAGACACCATTTGTTTTTGTCAAATTAGAAGAGCATTTTTTTTATTCCCAGGGTGGTGGGAAGTCTCAAAGATTATTTATATTGAGTCAAAACAATCACACAAGTGAATACGATATCACATCTTAATCTTAAATATTAAGACATTAGATTTATTGGTCATTTCATTTATACATTGCTCAACATTCACTTTTCTATTCAATGTACGACTTCTAAGTACTCATTTTACATTTGTCACGACAATCTCTCCTTCAAGTGCAAGTCATTCACATGAATGTATATTTTTTCTCAAGCGGATGGATTTTCATCTCGTACACTTACACATCGATGATACACACCAACTGAACATTATTGGTTAGGAAAACTTTCAATATAAGGAGTCGATCCCTTTAGTTGAACCATCAACTTTGATATCATTATTAGGTCATGAAGGAAAGTTCGAGGGATCGTCCAACATTGAGTCAAAGACAATCACACAAGTCAGATGAAAATCACATCTTAACCAAAAACTTTTAACTTTTATACGTCATTCAACCTTCATCTTTTTAAACAATGTTAAACTTCTAACTCATATCGTATTTACCAACAATTTTTTATAAACAAACATTCTTAAGTTAGTGATTATGTTAGGTTTAAAGACTTGAATCTTGAAACTCGTTTATAAAACTCTTTCGACATCTCTTAAGTTGCAATCCGAGCTACGTTTGACATTATTGTTGTTAGTTATGAAAGTGGTGAGTTTTAGTTGGTTGTATGACTGTTGCTTGCTTCTACTATGCTAGAGTTCATCTTTTAAGGTTCAATATACGGGAAGAGAAAAACATGAAGATAGGATATGAGTGGATGAAGTGGCAGTTCAGATGCCATGTCATCTTCGGTTCCCTTTATTTAATTTTAGTACTTTTTCTACGTAATAATAGACTAATAGTGAAGTGCTAACATGGACTGTCTCCATATCAAAAAGAATTTGTCAAACCGTCCAGTTCTAAAGAATTATTATCCCATTTCCATGTGCATATCTTTGGGAAATAATATAACTTAACCTCATAAATGAAACGATTTATTTGCCACATCTTCAATGGTCATTCTCGTCAAACATCACCATCTATATATATATATATATATATATATATATATATATATATATATATATATAT
>Ga0209282_1001993_pt1 | contig 11573 bp, 5 predicted proteins | sample Mtrugardesep15_FD_187529 | JGI IMG/M metagenome (GOLD analysis project Ga0209282, IMG submission 187529) | Root nodule microbial communities of legume samples collected from California, USA - M. trunc garden sep15 (SPAdes) (version 2) | ecosystem: Host-associated > Plants > Roots > Nodule...
TTTTTCTTTTTTTTTGGTAAACTAAAGGGGTTTGTCTTTTTTTTTGGTAAACTAAAGGGGTTTGTCTAATATGTCCATATGCTAGGATATATTTTTCTTTATCATGGTCCATATGCTAAATAAAATATTTAATGTATTAACTAGAAAGAGTTAATCAATTTTTAACTAATATGTAACAAATTCTCGGCATGTTTGACAATTTAATTTGTGTAAAATTAACCATAACCCAACATAAAAATGATAATCTTACAACCACTTCTTAAAAAAAAAACATAAAAAAAGAGGAATAAAATAAATCGAAGAAACAACGTGTGTTATACAATTGGTTGGCAATTGGCATGATATGAAGTATAACAATCAATATAAGCGTAAAATTTCACATGAACTATTGATAATTATACTCTCAAATCTCAATCAAGACATTAATAATTTTCTACCATTTATACTTATAAAAAAGAAGGAAAAAGAGAGATGATCTAAAATAGAGATGTTGGTGATGGTGATTGGTGGTGCGTCGCCGTCAGTGGCGGGTTGTTCACTGGTGGCCGACGGAGGGTGGTGACACTTAATTTAGGGAATGGTGGTATTGGGATTTTAGTGTGTTTGAGCGTGTCTGAGAAAAAAGGAAAAAACAATATAGAAATTAAGCAAACACGTTTTGGTTTTGTTCTATTTCAGCATAATTTATTTTTAAAAAAAATTTGGGCCTAGGCTGGTGTGACACTTGCCACAGCAGGCCCAGGCCAGATCCGCCCCTGCACACTATCGACACTATCGTGAAATTGTCATGATGGTATAATTGGGAAAGTTTAGCATATTCCTTTTTACGATGGGTGTCTAATTTCTATGCATGTAGTTACAATATTCATGATAAATTAGAAAAGAAAAGTTAAAAGAGTTTTTAAGAACTACAAATAAGGTAGTTAATTTTTATTTTTTTTTAAAGAAGAAGGTAGTTAGTGGGATGTGGATCCTCTCCGGTCTTTTTGGTTCAGCCTTCTCTCATTTTCTAATTCAATAGTTGATTGATACATGAAGGAAAAAAATAATAAAGAAAAGAGAGAAAAAAGTCAAAATGATTGAGATTAAGGCAGAATGGACAACATGAAAGAAAGAGCATGAGAGGATCCAAATCTATAGTTAGTGTTATTTTGGTTTATCCTTAATTTTTCTTTAAAACAATATAAATCAAGAAGTGGTTTTCTACAATTTTATTAAAAAGCTGAACAATTATGTGTTTTTCACAACTGAACCATATAAATTATCTATTATTTCATATATCCTAAAGGTAGAGGTATATGAAATAATAAATAGAGAGACATTGTAGTAACGAGAGTAAATCAAATGAATGAGAGATAAATATTTAAGGTAGGAGTAGACCTAGAAAAGAAAACTATTAGAAAAAATTTAGAGATAAATTAACGGGTTGAAGAAAGACTTGATTTTTTATATAAGACTACGATGTCATTTGATTCATGTTGACGGCCGTATTTAGTGAGATAAAACTTGGTTGTTATTGGTGTTGTTGTATATACCCTTTTCCAAATTATTACATGAATGCATTACTTATTGTCTTACAAAAATATGTATGATTAATTTACTATCTTTTGATGTAAAAGAAACTATTAATTGTTATGCTGAAAAAAGAAAAAAAAAACTATTTTTTTTTCAGCATAACAACTAATAGTTTTTTTACATCAAAAACTAGTAAAAAGTTATGCTAAAAAAAACTTGATGTAGTAAAAAGTTAAGCCAACTCCAAACTATTAGTCGTTTTGCTAAAAAAAACTATTAATGAGAATAAATTATAAATTTGATATAGAAAAAGTTAATTTTTAAAAGTTTGAAGTTGTTTGTCAAAAAAAAAAAAGGTTTGAAGGTGTTAAATACATTATTTCTAACAAGTGTCATTTGTTAGCATTTTTTAAATAGATAAACTTTTTGAGCTTCTTAACAAGTGTGTTTTGTTAGCCTATCTCAAATAGATGTAGATCGTACTTCCCACTAAATTAGATGAGAAAATGCATTTTCAACGGATTTGAATTGCCAATACCTTCATTAAACAAAATTAATTAACAGAACAGGGTAAGCTTATAGACACACATATACTTCCAAAAAGAAAAAGGTACGGTCATGTGTGTACGTGTAAGAAGGACAATACCCAAACATATGAACTACTCCTTGAAAGTCAGGAAATTCAAACACATGCGTTCTTTTTTTCTTTGGTTTTCGTCGTTAAATTTCCCAAGTATTTTCTTGGATGGCCACTTAAGCAAACGCATTTTCACCAAAATTACACAAAACCGATATAATCCTATATATACCAACATCATTTGAAACAAAACACAAACATAATTTAACAAACTAACAAAGCTTATAGAAGAAGCCATGCAACGTTTCTACCGCAAAATTGTTCAACCAACATGTCAAGTTTTCATAAACCACCGTGGAATAGACACAAAGAGGAACGTTGCAGGGTTATTATACAAAGATTTAACAAACATGGGAGTAAGATCGTTTTTGGACAGCATGAACATGAAACCAGGAGACAAACTATTTGATCATATTGATAAAGCAATTATTGGTTGTAAGGTTGGTGTTACTGTCTTCTCTCCTCGTTATTGCGACTCTTATTATTGTCTCCATGAACTCGCTCTTCTCATGGAGACAAAAAAAAGAGTCGTTCCTATCTTCTTCGACGTAAAACCGTCGCAACTTATGCTCAAGGACGACGGAACTTGCTCTCAGAAACAGCTTCGAAGGTTTAGTTTAGCATTAGAAGAAGCCAAAAATACGGTGGGACTAACCTTTGATCCTGTCAACGGGTAGGTCCATACATATTATACTGCTTTCCTACTTGTATACATTAATTCTCTCTCATCTCTTCACTTATTATTTTTTGGTTAATTAATGTGGTTGTTGATCTTGGGTTAATTAATTACTAATTTTGACGTGGGTTAATTGTCATTTTCAGGGATTGGTCTGAACTACTAAAGGATACTACGGATGCAGTAATCATGAATTTGGTGGAGGTAGAGAGTAATAAGAAATGGTGAATGATAATTCAATATGTTCACCAATGGATAAAATAACAATATTTGTTTATTAATTTATTTATTTTTCATATGAGATCCAAATGAGAGAACCATATGTTTCCGTTGACAACACTCAATTATTTGGCCTGAATTAGGGTAATTTATTGATTCAGGCTTCAATTCTTTTGTTTTTTTTAATCAAATCAATTCTTCTGTATTATATATAGTTCCTTTGGATTGAACCAACTTAGGTTCATCTTTTGTATCTGATCCCATAATTCGGGTTATATACTGTTTCAGAGTAAAACTCAATAAATTGTAGTTTATTTATTTACCTTCTTCAACAAATGTTATTTATCTATTTGTTTATTGACTACAACTAGAAAGTGTAGAAAAAATTATCAAAATTCTATTCGTTGTGCGCCATACGTAATACTACCATTATTAAAAAAATTGTAGGTATTAACTTAACATATTTTGTTGCAAAATTAGGGGACAAAAGGTAGCACTACTCCAATAATTAAATTGTGGGATTAACAACAACTGTCTCGTTAAAAGTCTTAAGGGGAAAGTCCAGTGAAATATAACAATGGTAAAGAAAAAAAATATTGTGCAAACAACAACAATGTTAAAAATAAAGCCCTAAAGACTCCCTTAGCGTTGATTGAACCCAGGCAAGTTATACTTATTTTGAAAGAATAGTTCCTTAACACAATGTGGCAATTGGTCCCAACAAGTAAACCATGTAATGAAAATCCATAATCCGTAAGTTTGTCTGCACAATTATTATCTTCTTCGAAAATATGATGAGTAACATTGGAATAAAACTCGTTAGTCGGTTCAAGAAAGTTAGACCACCTTTTACACATACTTCAATAAACTAGACTAAGCTCACGATGATCCTATATATATAATATATTTTTTATCTATAGCAATTTGTTTAAACTAAATAGCTAGATCACGTGGAAGGAATCTGAAAAACAAATTGCCTTTCTAAATCACTCTTACCAACACATCTTGATTCTAATAAAAAACGCTTAAATTTCAACATGTAACATGTTTGACCAACCTACACTTCCATAAAAACTAAATCGAAAGTCTTCCTCATGATTTCTCACTAAACGCCCAAATCCTGATTTTCTTGAACTAGTTTATGAACTATCATCCACATTTAAGAATAAGATTATAGCATCCTGGTCTTCACTTTGCCAACAAACTTCACGAATAGGTTGAGAAGTGGAAAGAGAATGTTTTACAAATGCGTGAAGAGTTACTTGCAACTGAGTAAAATATAGATATATAATAATAATAATAATAATAATAGCCGAAGAAACCTTTATTATGGATTGTAGCATGAACTTTTTATCTAAATAAACTTCTAAAAAAATTAATTTTTTTTATTTAATAAAACAGTATATATCTCTGTAGACCGACCAGTAATCGTATCCTTAAGTAAACACCAATTTAAAAGTGAAAGTCATATACTTTATCAAGCTTTTTAAGCCGACCCTGTCGAGCTAACCCGCTTTGTTAACTTTAGTTAAAATCCCACTTTTCACTTTTTTTTTTCTTTGAGAGGATCCCATTTTTCACTTGTAGGGTCTTGCATCATAACATGTAGGCCTTTGCATACTATATTGGGACAAGGCCTTTTAAAATTATATATAAAATGAGCTTATCATTAGCCACGATGAATTTCTAACGAGTTTCGAACCAATTTAGCTAATGCGAGGAAAATTAGTTTGTCTATACGAGGATAATTTTTTCAACCTACTCTTTAGTTTTTTATTCGAAACGCGATAGAGTTTGAAAAAGACTTTCTCGTAGTGTTTAACTGCATGCCGCAGTTAAAGAAAAGATGAGCAAGCACTAATTAGCTCCACCGTACCATTTTGAGATTGAAAATTGAGACCCTCGTCGGCACCTCGTAACCTATGAAATTTCATGACTTGTCTTTCAAGACTTCCAATCTTTCCGTAGCATCATGAAGAAAGAAACATTCTCAAATGTAAAAAAATACATTTTTTTTTTACTGATTTTACTTAAATAATGACATTTATTCTTTTAAATTGATATAATACATTGATAAGAATAAATTAAAATTTGTTACAATTAAAAAAGATGAATCTCCTAACAAACTTACAACATTCAGGTGACTAACATGCAACGGAAAAATGTTTACAGATGTGACAAAGCAAACAAATTAAATATGATGAAATTAAGATGTCCGAAGTACTCATGCTTCCAAATATGTAACGTCGATGACGTCAAATTGCCATTGTTAAATTTGTATTGGATCAAAATTAATCAACTGATCTGATCGAATGAACACCACAACAAAACATAAAATAAAATTAATGGCGCATCAAGACGACGAACAAAATAATGTGTTGCATTAGAGAGGAGCTAAAATTAGATTTTAGAAAAAATTTGCTCCCCACCCACTTTTAATATATATTAAAAAGAAAAGAGTTAAAAGAATACAATGGTTGAGGTAACAGGGAAGGAACATCAAACCCACAACTATTTTGATCAACACATTATCACCGATGTGTTTATTTTGTGCGTAAATATTATTACATTATTTTTTGTTTGTATTTGTATTAAATTTAACTTTTAAATAAATTACTCACTTCGTCTCTTATTATTTGACCTAGTTTAAAAATGTGTACTATTTATGTAACATACACTTTATTTTTCTACTAATATATAAAAATAAAATATAGCATATAAGATGTTGTTAGATTCGTCTCGATGAATATTTTTAAAATATCAAATTTTCGTAATTTTTTCTACTAGATTATTAAAGAAATTTAAGTTTAAAATTGTGCATTGGCATACATGACAGAGTCAACTAGGTCAAGTAATAAGGGACGGAGGGAGTAGTATTGTTAATTGTGAAGCCCCGATACTTCAAAATGGATGACGTATCGTATCTCCTGCGTATCCTGCACTGATACCTGCCCGATACATCCCGATACGTATCAGAAGAGTATCCGAAGATTAAATTTTATTTTTAAAAATAATAATTATCTGATACTTCCCGATATGTATCAGGAGAGTATCCAATAATTATGCTACACTGATACCTGCCACAGTACTTCCCAATTAATGTCAATTAAAATAACTTAACTCTTGAGTATAGTGCTTCTTTTTTGGATCATATTGTATAACACTAACAATGTTGTTTTTGATATATAGTATAGCAGTTACGGTGCTCTTTTTGGGATATATTGTGTATGTAATTGGCTAATCATCACTCTCTTAATCGTCAATATTATTTATATTTATGTTAATGTGCTACGAGCCTATGACTAGTTTCTTTTGTTTGTTAATATATTTGCATATTAAAAAATGGTTATAATTATATTGTACATTTAATTATATAATTTTTTTTATTAACGTATCACATCCGTATCGTATCTTGATTTTTGAAAATTTTCTGTATCGACATATCGATGCAGTATCGTATCCGGGCTTCATAGATTGTTAATTATTGGTATGTTTAGAAAAAAAATAATAAAATCATCTTGTAATTGTATAAGATCTAATATTTAGGGACAATTTTTTTTCTCTTAAAGAGTGTTTATAATTAGGGACGGAAGGAGAACTTATTTTTCAATTATACACTTTAATCATACTTTCATCACTTCAAAGTCAATATGTTCTACTGTATATTTACAACTTTATAAAATTATCAAAATGGTTACTCATTGTAGGATGAAGGGAGAAATTTTGTAGTGAATAATTGTTGTTTTAAATTAAAGAAATTACTTTTATTAATTGTTTAATATATGCAGCATTGCATAATAGTATAGACAAACCCTATTAATTACCCTCCAAAATCATTTTATCCTGAATTGTCTCAAGGAAGCAGCCTGTTTCTTTCCTCCAAAAGTTGATGCAAAAAGAGTGACCATTTCATTGGATTTGAATTGCCGTTACCTCATTTAACCAAATTTTAATTTTAAATCAACAAAAACTATAAGAATATGGACTTGGAGGATACACATATATACTCCCCAAAAAAGCCACGGGCACGTGCGCATACGTGTAAGAAGGATACAATTGCGGTTCCAAACATGACGGCCATAAAATCAAACACTTATACCCATTTTGTACTTTGGTTTTCTCCCTTCAAATTCTAAGTATTTTCTTGGATGCACCATACCCCTAATTTGAAGTGTAAAATTAAATAAAATAATGAAACCCATTTGCTCCAAAATTTACTCAAAATGATAGCTATATATAAAGAAGAATTAAGAAACAAAGTTTTCAATTAAGATAGGAAGCTTATTGAAGAAGCCATGCAACGTTTCTTCCACAAAATTATTCGACCAACATCTCAAGTTTTCATAAACCACCGTGGAACAGACACAAAGAAGAACATTGCAGGGTTATTATACAAAGATTTAACAAGCATGGGAGTGACATCGTTTTTGGACAGCATGAACATGAAACCAGGAGACAAACTCATTCCTAATATCGACAAAGCCATTTTTGGTTGTAAGGTTGGTGTTACTGTCTTCTCTCCTAATTATTGCGACTCTTATTATTGTCTCCATGAACTCGCTCTTCTCATGGAGACAAAAAAAAGAGTCGTTCCAATCCTCTTCGATGTAAAACTGTCACAACTTATGGTCAAGGACGACGGAACACGCTCTCAGGAACAACTTGGAAGGTATCATTTGGCACTCGAAGAAGCCAAAGATATTGTGGCGTTACCCTTTGATTCTTTAAATGGGTAGGTACATATATATTATACATAATGCACCGTTGCACATCTAGACTATATATTAATTCTCACTTATCTCTTCTCTCTCTATTTTTTATTTGTTATATGATGAGGTTTTTGAGCTTGGATTGGGAAAATTATTAATTAATTTTGATGTTATTTCTTTATTTCCAGGGATTGGTCGAAACTACTAAGGGATGCTACAAATGCAGTGATCATGAACTTGAAGGAGGTAGAGGATGACTAATACTCCCCTCGATCTCTTATATAAGTAAATTTTTATTTTTTTAGATTTATTGAATAATTAATGTATCAGATTTATAATATAAATCAAATACATCAATTATTCATTAAATTTAAAAATAAATTATTTACTTACAGACGAGACACGAGGGAGTAAACTAGAAATGGTGAATGCTAATTTAATATTCACCATTTTTTTTAGTGGGGTGTGCTTAGCTCATGCAATAGTGCAACGCATGAGCGATACACAAGAAGTCCAGCAGCAAGCTACTAAGGTGGCTTCTCTCCTTCAAAAAATTATTTAATATTCACCATTGAATACTACACATATAGCTAAAATATAGTATACATTTGTATATTTTTTTGCATATGAGATCCAAATGAGATAATCATATGTTTCCGTTGACATCACTCAATTATTTGGCCTGAAATAGATTAGTTATATGATGATTCAGGCATTTCCTCAACAAAAAAAATGATGATTCAGGAATCAATTCTTTTATTATTATTTTTTGTCAAATCAATTCTTTTGTATTATTACTATATACACCCCCCACATATGTAGTTTCTTCCATGATAGAAAAATTGGATTGAACCAATTTAGGTTCATCTGTTGTATCTGATCCCATAATTGGATTTAGTATTTGATATTATTTCAGACTAAAATTCAATAAATTGTAGTTTATTTACTTTCTTCAACGTATGTTATTTTTCTATTTGTTTGCTAATATAAAACTCGATAAAATGAGATTGAAATTGTATGTTATTTGATCAAGTTGGGTGTATTTGATCAAACATCTTGAAATTGTCACCAAATTCCAGAAACTTGAAGCCAGAGAGTGGTTCTATTTTATCAAGTGATGGTATATGTTGAACAATAAGAGATTTAGCAGCAACCTTTTGAAGAATAAAATGTATATCCAATTCAAAGTGCTTTGTTCTTGTATGAAAAATGGGATTACAAGAGAGCAATAAGGTTGTCACAAAGAAATGGTGCCCAATAGGACTAAAGTCAGGAATTAAACTTAGGGGACCAAGTTGAAACTATAATTTATTAAAGAAAAAATAAATTTTTAAATGCACAACATATACAAAAAATTTAAAAAATTATAAGATATATCTAAAATTATAAAAAAATATATATATTTAAGGATATAAGAAAGATGAGTACCTTGAGGTTTACCACTCAATGACTAGACTAAAACAATTTTCGAATAACACAAAAAGAAAATGTGAACGTATGAATTTACGATGAAATCGCGAGCAGTGAACCATTGGTAATGGTCAAGAAAGCGTAAACATAATCAGAGACAACAGGTCGAAATGTTTAAGCAAAATGCAATGAGGGATCTAAAATTGAGATTCTAGTTAAATATATTATAGTTCTTTTATAAATACAGAGAAAATCTCATTTTCTTTTTCTCTTTTAAGGATTCAATAAAGATAAGTTGAATCTATAATTTTAATGTTTAAGGCTCAATATTTAAGTCGAATAACGACCATTATACACAATCTCATACTTAAAAAATATAAAGACAAAAAATATAATACATACTAGCATAAAAAAAATTTGAGGGCCATAAACTCTCTTGATCTCCCTTCTAACTTCAATCTTGGTACCCTAGGCGGCCGTCCCTTTTTGGGTCACCCCTGCTATGGATAATGTATAGTTACCATACACATGTGCTTCATTGTTTTCTTTTTTGCCTCCCATCGTACTAAACATCATTTTCCTTAAAAGGAAATTGGGACATCTCTTTACGTGCTAAACCGACACTTAATATCTTGTACTAAAAAAAATGACACTTATTAGGAAATTTCTCTGCATTTAACTTCTAAAAAATTGATTTAGCTGAAGAGATCAATCAACAACTTAAGTGTACAACATATTTAGGACTCTGCACACGTATCATATTACATACACTGACACACAAACCATTACATAACCAGATAAAGTTCAAGTGGGTTATATTTGACTGTGTGAATCCTTAAACATGCATGATTTAGGCCATACCAAAGAGAAATTTCAACCATTCTTATCATCATGTGCCAGGAAGTTTATCCTGCAAATTCTGGGTTACTTCTGAAAGATGATTCAAAAAGCAAAGTGGCCTTCTAAATGGTATAATAATTTTTTATTTTAATTTTAAAATTTAAGGTTATGGGAGATCCATTAATATATGGGCATATTCCGTATCATATTATGCAGTGAAAAAAATATATAGTTATTTTAAAAATTATATATAAACAATCAAAATACAATGTCAGGTTTCCATGGATAATTGACAATAAGCTATGTGGTATTTCTTTCCTTCGTTCGCTTGTACAACCATGATGCTTTTCATTTTGAGACATTGGAATTGAAAATAACACATACCTTTTGCATTTTGATGGATTATTGTGGGTTTAGTGGGACCATTTTAAATTTTCTGATTAGTGGTATGAATATTTATAAAATGTAGTTGAGTTGTTTAAATAATTAAAACGTGTAAAATATTATAAAAAGTTGAAGGGTTTCATTTAAAATTAGGTAAATGTTAACCAGTGTCTTCAGGGCACTAGTTAATGTCTTTAAATGGTAAGTTATCATGAAAATATGTGTACTCAATGCATCGAAAATCGAAATATTTGAGTTTTTTATAAAATAATTTCTTTATTTAGAATCCTTAAAGAGTGCCACAGAGGCACTCGTTAACAAAACCATGGTCATTTATACATACTGTGGATGAAGGCATGATTTCAAAGAGAATTGTTTTTTTCACTATATAAGAAAAATAATAGATAGCAGATAAGTTACTCCCTTTAGTCATTATATAAGAAAAAAAATTACTTTTTAGAGTTACTGAATTACTAATATATATAGATTATATTATAAACAAGATACATCAGTTATTCAACAAATTAAAAAAGTGATTTTTTATTTATAATAGTGATCGGAAAGAGTATCTCATAATGGATTAACACATAGTTAATATACTATCTGATTGGACTTTGTAATATTAGGTAAAATTAGTAGCTGAATTATCTTATAAATATAAAATGATATAAACAATATATGTTTAATTAATATTTTATTTATTCATTATTGTAATAAAGCTAAAATGGAAAGAAAAATACAATCAATAAGTTTTAAACTAAGCTACTTGAAGTAGCTTTTTTCTTTCTTTTTTGAAAAAAAGTTATATGATATAAGCTCGTTGAGGGTCGGGGTTTCAAAGGATTGCAAAATTTAATTTGACGTTTTTGGAGAAGTGGTGTTGGTGATTGCATGCTGATCGGGGATGATTGTGGTTCAAAGTATTGGTTGTTAAATACGGGTAAGGGTGGGTGTGTAAGAAGTAGATGGAGTAAGGTGTCTATTTGGTGGAAGGACTTGTTGTAACACCCCGTTTTCCCAACATAAAAATTTCTCAAAATAATAATCAGAGTTTCACAACTTAAACGGAATGCTACATTTCTTAAAAATCACAATGGAATAAATAATAATTTATCCTTCAAAATATTTCAATAAAATCTTAAATCACTTCGCAGCAGAATTTATTTCAAAAATCTTAAAAACA
>Ga0209282_1001994_pt1 | contig 11570 bp, 7 predicted proteins | sample Mtrugardesep15_FD_187529 | JGI IMG/M metagenome (GOLD analysis project Ga0209282, IMG submission 187529) | Root nodule microbial communities of legume samples collected from California, USA - M. trunc garden sep15 (SPAdes) (version 2) | ecosystem: Host-associated > Plants > Roots > Nodule...
AGCTTCCTTATGGATGGCCACGCACGCACCGCGACCGAGTTGGCCGCCGTGGCCGAGGTGGCCGCTTCCACCGCCAGCGCGCATCTCGCGCGTCTGAAGGAAGAGCGGTTGGTCGAGTTGCTGGTGCAAGGCAAGCACCGCTATTTCCGCCTGGCCGGCGACAACGTCGCGGCTGCACTCGAGAGCCTCATGGTGGTGGCCGGCACGCCGCGCGCGGCGGAGTTCAAGCCGAGCACGCCGAGCCGGCTGCGCACCGCGCGCACCTGCTACGACCACATGGCCGGTACGGCGGGCGTCGCGCTGCACGACCGGCTGCATGCGCAAGGCTGGCTCAGCGGATTGCAGACCGGTTCGTACGAGCTCACGCCCGACGGTGCGATCGCGCTGGAGAGCCTGGGTGTGGACGTGGATGCGGTGCGCCGCTCGCGCAGGCGGTTTGCCTGCGCCTGCCTCGACTGGAGCGAGCGCCGCCCGCACCTGGGCGGCGCACTCGGCGCCGCATGGCTCCAGCTGTCGCTGCGCCGCGGCTGGGTGCGCCAGGCGCTCGACGGCCGCGCGCTGGCGCTCACGCCCAAGGCGCAGCGCGAGATGCCGGAGCTCTTTGCCTGAAGGGCTTGGTCAGGCCTTCAGTTTGAGCAGATAGATCATCGGCCCGGCCATCGCCAGGTCCAACTCGAGGAAGCTCTCGAAGTCCTTGCCCGCCATCCAGTATGCGTCCCAGTTGTTGCGCTTGATGGTCTTCTGCCAGACGTCGGCGGTGGTGGCGCGGTGAACGGCTTCGAGCAGCACGGCCTTGCGTTCCGCCGGCACCTTCTTGCCGGTGAGCACGCCGCGCCAGTTGGCGAGATCGGCGTCCACGCCCTGCTCGCGCACCGACGGAATGCCGAGGAACGGCCGCTTCGACGACACGCCGATGGCGCGCAGCTTGCCGCTCGCCAGGCTCTCGCTGAATTCGCTGAAGCCCGAGATCCCGGCCACCGCCTTGCCGGTGAGGAGCGCCTCCACCACCTGGGCGCCGCCGGGGTACGGCTGGTAGGCCAGGTTCGCGGCGTTGCCGGCCACGCGGGCCAGCATGCCGGCGTACATGTGGTCCACGCCCCCCGCCGAGCCGCCCGCGATGACGGTCTTGGCCGCGTCGGCACGCAACTGGGCGATCAGGTCCTTCGGCGTCTTGATGGGCGAATCGGCCTTCACCGCGACCACTTCGTAGTCGCTGGTGAGCCGCGCGACCGGCGCGACCTGGGCCATGGTGACGGCCGGCTTCTGCAGCGCCACCGCACCGACCATGACCATGCCGCTCATCAGCAGCGTGTCCGCGTCGGCGTCGTATTTCTCGACGTACTTGGCCAGGCCGATCGTGCCGCCCTTGCCGCCGATGTTCTCGTACACCACCTCGCCCGCCGCGCCCGAGGCCACGAGTGCCGCGCCGAGCGCACGGCCGGTCTGGTCCCAGCCGCCGCCCTCGTTGGCGGGGATGACGATGCGCAGCTTGGAGACGAGTTGCGGCTCGGCCGCGCCAGCGGACCGGGGCCACAGGGCGGCTTGCCCCACGCCCGCGGCAGCGCCAGCCATCCAGGCGTTGAAATTCCGGCGGGAGAGGCTCGCGGCCGACGTACGAGTCATTTTGTTTCCATTTGTTCAGAACAGTAACCGAATGATCCCAGTGAAATACGTCGACCGACTACACCGGGAAGTAGGGGTAAACCCTAGAAAATGCCAACTATTACTGAAAAGCGACCTCCGCGAAGCTGCGCAGCTTGCGGCTATGAAGCCGGGTGGAGCCTTGTTCGCGAAGGATGTCGATCGCCCGCATGCCGATGCGCAGGTGCTGCTCCACCCGCTCCCGGTAGAAGTGGTTGGCCATGCCCGGCAGCTTGATCTCGCCGTGCAGCGGCTTGTCGCTCACGCACAGGAGCGTGCCGTAGGGCACCCGGAACCGGAAGCCGTTGGCTGCGATGGTGGCGCTTTCCATGTCCAGCGCGACGGCCCGGCTCTGGCTGAAGCGGCGCTGCGGCTGGTTGCCGGGCAGGAGCTCCCAATTGCGGTTGTCGGTGCTCGCCACGGTGCCCGTGCGCATGATCTTCTTCAGGTCGGGCCCTTCATAGCGGGTCACGTCGGCCACGGCTTTCTCCAGCGCCAGCTGGATTTCCGAAAGCGCCGGAATCGGCACCCACAGCGGCAGCTCCTCGTCCAGCACGTGGTCCTCGCGCACATAGGCGTGGGCCAGCACGTAGTCGCCAAGCTGCTGCGCGTTGCGCAGGCCCGCGCAGTGCCCCAGCATCATCCAGGCGTGCGGGCGCAGCACGGCGATGTGGTCCGTGATGGTCTTGGCATTGGCCGGGCCGACGCCGATGTTCACCATGCTGGTGCCGCTGCAGTCTTCGCGCACCAGGTGGTAGGCCGGCATCTGCGGCAGGCGCGGCGGCGCCGTGCCCTGGCTGCCGTCCAGCAGCGCGCCATAGTTGATGCTTGCGCCCGCCGGCAGCCCGCGCCGGCGCGTGACCACGTTACCCGGTTCGATGAAGGCGACGTATTCGCTCTTCTCGTCGGCCATGGCCTCGTGCCCCAGCCGCACGAACTCGTCGATGTAGAACTGGTAGTTGGTGAAGAGCACGAAGTTCTGGAACCACTCCGGTGCGGTGCCTGTGTAGTGGCGCAGCCGGTGCAGCGAGTAGTCCACCCGCGCGGCCGTGAAGAGCGACAGCGGCTGCGCCTCGCCGGCCTGCGCCTCGTAGGTGCCGTTGGCGATGCCGTCGTCCATCACGCCGAGGTCGGGCAGATCGAACACGTCGCGCATCAGCGCTCGGCGCTCCTCGCTCATCGTGCCTTCGATGTGGTCGTTCTCGGCAAAGGAGAAGTGGATGGGAATCGGCTGGGTGCTGGTTCCGACCTCGATGTCGACCTGGTGGTTCTCCAGCAGCAGGCGGAACTGGTCGAGGTAGTAGCGCGAGAAAAGATCCGGCCGCGTGAGCGTGGTTTCGTAGCGGCCCGGCCCGGCGACGAAGCCGTAGCTCAGGCCCGCGTTGGCCGGCGGCGTGTGACGCGACACCGTGTGCGTGTGCACCCGCACAAAGGGATAGCATGCCCGCACCCGTCCCGGCAGCGCCTCGCCGGCCACGAAGCGCAGCATCGATTCCCGCAGGTGCGCCAGGCCTGCCTGGTAGATGGACCTGACCTGTTCGAGGGCGGCGTTGGCGTCGGTGAAGCGGGCAGGAGCGACGAAGGTGGGCATGTAGGGCATGCCGGCATTGTGCAATGCCGAAGCGCCTTGTCAGTTCGTGTCGCCGCGCCAATAAGCGCGCAGCAGGGAGCCCGCCATGGCCGGTTCGCGCTGCAGGATGAGCTGCGTCTTGCGCAGCACCATGTCGCAATAGAGGGCCGGATGCGCTTCGCGCCACGCGGAGTCCTTGGTGCGGCCCGCATCCTCGCCGAACTCGCCCTGCATCTGGTCCATCACGCGCCGGTATTCCATCTGCAGCGCCTGCAGCTCGACGTGCGGGTCCTTGCGGACGAGGTCGTGGCGCATGCCTTCCGAGGCCGAGGCGTAGACGTCCGCAACCGCCTTCAGGAAGGCGGCATCGCCCGTTTCGCTCAGCACCGGCTGCGAAAGCGGATGCGGCGTGCCCGGAACGGGGTGCAGCGTTCGGACGCATTGCAGCGGATCGGACGTCTTCATCTGCTGCAGCACCTCGCGCTGGACGTGGGTCCACATCAAGGCCGTGGCCTGATCGGCAAAACCCAGCCGCTCGCGCGTCAGCGCTGCAAATACCGGCCGGATGCGCACGAAGGCTTCGGCGACGCTCACGCCGCCGGCGGCCTCCTTGCCGAGCGCCGCCTGCACTGTGACCAAGTCGCTCGGCGCGTATTTTTCGATGGCCTGGTACGCGATGTTGGCGTGCAGCTGCTCCTGGAGTTTGACCTCGGGATTGATGCGCAACTGGACTGACGGCAAGCGGCTGATGCCCCAAGTCGCGGCCGCGAAGATGGCCAGGAACAACAGAAACTGCCGCACCAGGCTGCCGTCTTCGGGCGATTGGCCGCGGTTCGAGACGCCCACGACCACGCCGGCAATCACCGCGCACACCGGCAACAGCATCAGCACGACGGCGTAGCTCAGCCACAGGCCGGCTTGCTGGCCGGCAGGAATGGCGAACATGCTGTGGCCGCTCATCGGCGGGCTCCGGTATTTCTGGTCTTCTTCACGATGCCTTGGCCCCCAGCAGGCCCACGCGCCAGCCGGCGGCACGCAGAAGCCGGGTGGTCTTGCTGCTCAGGTAGAGCAGCGCGACCAGGTTCACCAGCGGCACGAAGGCCAGCACCATGAACAAGATCTTGACCGCGGTGCCAAGGCCCAGCCCGGAGCAGATGCGCACAATGCCGAACAGGCTGACCGCGGCCGTGGCGATGTACAGCGCCGAGGCGACCAGCGGCGGGATCGATCCTCCCCGCGCGGCGGCCGACAGCACGAAGTTGGCGATCAGGCAGTAGATGACCATCTTCTGCCCGCCGGCGACGAGCGAGAGCGGCAGTTCTTCGTCATCGTGCGGTTCGACGGCTTCGCGATCCGGCTGGCGGACACCCGGCCTGGCGTGGCCCTCTGGTGCGGATGCCGTCGCAAGAGCCGCGGCCGGCAGGGCGCCATGAACTTCCCAACCGCGCGCGCTGAAGAGGTACAGCAGGCCTGACACCCGGTGCTCGCCGGCCGCATCGTGCAGGCGTGAAGCCATGCGCGAGAGTTCTTCCGTTGCGGCGCTGTCGCCGGCATCCGCGAAGAACAGGCTGCCGCGCCGCGGAATCGCCGCCATGACACCCTTCGGAAAGGCCTGCAGCTGGGTGCGCCAGAAGCCGCGGTCCAGCAAGTAGCTGGCATCTGTGTCCCCGTCGCCGCGCCCGGTGAAATGGTAGACGCCCTGGCCGAACAGCGCATGTTTGGGCGCGCCGCGCGCGCGGCGGGTGTTCACCGCGACCTGCGTCAGTGCGAGTTCGGGCGTAAGGTTGAGCCGTTGCAAGTCGGCCTCCTTGGCAACCGCCCGGGTACCGTCGGGCGCCGTGAACATGAAGCGCAGCTGCATGTCGCCCAGGTACTCGTAGACCGCCGGCGGATCGGCGCCTTCGACGGCCGGCGCACCCAGGGGACCGGTGCGCCGCCCGCCCTCCTTGCCGCGCTGGAATGCGGCAGACAAGTTTTCGCGCAGGCGAAGGGCGGAAACGCTCATGACGGAAACCTTGGAACAGAAGGGTTGGAGAACGGCGGGGCCGCGCGATTGTGCCCGGCTTCAGAACGTTTAATCTCGGCAGCGTTTCCATCAACAAAGGCGAAAGACGAAGCAGATGAAAGTCGCAGTCATGGGTGCCGGCGCAGTCGGCTGCTACTACGGCGCCATGCTGGCGCGCGCGGGCCACGAGGTGGTGCTGATCGGACGGCCGGCGCATGTCGAAGCCGTGCGGGCGAACGGGCTGCGGCTGGAGACGAAGACCCTTGACGAGCAGGTGAAGCTCGACGCGAGCACGCAAGCGGATGCGGTGCAGGGCGCCGACCTTGTGTTGTTCTGCGTGAAGTCCACCGACACCGAATCGGCCGCCGCAGGGATCAGGCCGCACCTTGCGCCCGGTGCGCTGGTGCTCACGCTGCAGAACGGCGTGGACAACGACGAGCGCGTGCGCTCGGTGCTGCCGTCCAATGAAGTGGCCGCGGCCGTCGTCTACGTGGCCACCGAGATGGCCGGGCCCGGCCACGTCAGGCACCATGGCCGGGGCGAGCTGGTGATTGCGCCTTCGCGCACCAGCGAGCAGGTGGCGCAGCAGCTGGCCGCCGCCGGCGTGCCCACGCAGATCTCCGGCAACGTGCGCGGATCGCTCTGGGCCAAGCTGGTGCTGAACTGCGCCTACAACGCGCTCTCGGCCGTCACCCAGCTGCCTTATGGCGAACTGGTGAGGGGCCAGGGCGTGGCCGAGGTCATCCGAGACGTGGTGGCCGAATGTCTTGCCGTCGCGAAGGCCGAAGGCGTCGTGATTCCCGGCGACACCGACGCCGCCGTGCGCGCCATCGCAGAGACCATGCCCACGCAGTACTCATCGACCGCGCAGGACCTCGCACGCGGCAAACCGAGCGAGATCGACCACCTCAACGGCTACGTCGTGCGCCGCGGCGAGGCGCTCGGCGTGCCCACGCCCGCGAACCGCGTGCTGTGGGTGCTGGTGAAGCTGCTCGAAAGCAAGCTGCGGAAGGCTGGTGCCTAGCCAGGCATCGGTTCGCGCATCGTCACGAACTCTTCGGCGGCAGTCGGGTGGATGCCCACGGTGCTGTCGAACAGCGCCTTGGTCGCACCCGCGCGCATGGCCACGGCAAAGCCCTGCACGATCTCGCCCGCATCGGCGCCCACCATGTGCAGGCCGACCACGCGGTCGGTGGCCTTGTGCACCACCAGCTTCATGAAGGTGCGTTCACCGCGTCCCGACAGCGTGTGGCGCAGCGACTTGAATTCGCTCGAGAACACCGAGACCTCGCCGAACCTGGCGCGCGCGTCGAGTTCGGTGTAGCCGCAGGTGCCGATGTTCGGATGCGTGAACACGGCGGTCGGGATGTACTCATAGTCGAGCGCGCGCTTGCCCTTGCCGAACAGCTCGTCGACCACCACCATCGCCTCGGCCAGCGCCACCGGCGTGAGCTGCACGCGGGTGGAAACGTCTCCCACCGCGTAGATCGACGGCACCGAGCTGCGATAGTGCGCGTCGACCGCGATTGCGCCGCGCTCGTCCAGCGCCACGCCCGCGGCCTCCAGGCCGAGGCCTTGCGTGTTGGGCACGCGGCCGGTGGCAAAAAGCACCGTGTCGGCTTCGATCTGCTGCCCCCGCGCCAGCGTGACCACCAGCCCGTCGCGCCCGCGCGCGATGGATGCCGCCTCGACATTGAGCCGCACATCGATCCCGGCCTTGCCCATCTCGTGGGCCAGGAACTGCCGCACGTCGTCGTCGAAGCCCGTGAGCAGGTGCGCACGGCGATGCAGCTGCGTCACCTTGGCGCCCAGGCCGTTGAAGATCGATGCGAACTCGCAGGCGATGTAGCCGCCGCCCACCACCAGCAGGCGCTTTGGAAAAGGGCCGAGATCGAACATGGCGTCGGAGGTCACGATGTGCTCGCGTCCCGGTATCTCGGGCACGAAGGGCGTGCCGCCGGTGGCCACCAGCAGGTGGCGGGCGGTGTGGCGCTTGCCGTCGACCTCGACCGTGTGGGCATCGAGCAGCTGGGCCCATCCCGTCACCAGCCTGACGCCCGAGTTCTTCAGCAGCGAGGCATACACGCCGTTGAGCCGCCCGATTTCCCTGGCGCGCTGCGCCTTGAGGTAGGCCCAGTCGAACTGCGGCGCCTCGGAAAGCTTCCATCCGTAGCCTGCGGATTCCTCGAAGGACTCCGCGTACCCCGCCGCGTAGCTGTAGAGCTTCTTCGGAATGCAGCCCACGTTGACGCAGGTGCCGCCGAGTTCGGCCGCCTCGGCCAGTCCCACGCGCGCGCCTTGCTGCGCAGCCATGCGCGCGGCGCGAACGCCGCCGCTGCCGCCGCCGATGACGAAAAGATCGAAGTCGAATGTGGGCATGGAAAAGACGCTCCTTGCCGGCGACTGTAGCCGCCGGGCGAGGGCGCCGGGACTTGCGGGGCTTGCGCGCCCCTCAGCGCTGGTCCGGAGAAGTCATGAGGCGCCGGCGATCGTCAGTGCCGCGCTGGCCCGGCGGAACGGGCGCTTGCGGCTGCGGCTGGGCGACGGGCGGGGCTGTGAAACCGCGCTGCTGCTGGATCGCGCGCACCTGGGCTTCCTGGGCCTGACGCATGGCGTTCTGCTGGGCCTGCTGTTGCGCCTGGAGCTGCTGCTGTGCCTGTGCGGCGCGTTGCTGCATCTCCTGCTGCTGGCGCAGCATCTGTTGCTGGGCCAATGCCTGCTGCTGCGCCGCGCGCTGTTGCTGCTGCATCTGCTGTTGGGCTTGAGCCTGCGCCTGGGCTGCGGCTGCGGCCCGCTGCTGCATTTCCTGTTGTTGGCGCTGCACCTGTTGTTGCTGGAGCTGCAACTGTTGCTGCTGTTGTTGCTGCTGCCTGTGTTGCCACGGCTGTTCCTGGCCGCCGCGCTGCGGCCACTCCGGTTGCTGCTGGCGCAAGGACTGCTGCCGCTGCCATTCCGTTTGCTGCTGTTGCTGCAACTGCTGCGAAGCTTGTCCCTGCAGCGCACGCTGCTGCGCCTGCTGCATCTGCCTGGCCTGCCGCGCCTGCTCATATTGCAGCTCCTGCTGCTGACGGACCATCGGCGGAGTCGGTGCCACGGCCGCGGGCCGGCCAAAGCCGCCGCCGAAGTTGTGCATGGGAACGCCTGGCGAGGGCATCACCGGCACCCGCGCAAAGCGGTCGTCCGGCACCCGCACCAGGTCGCGGCGGCCAAAGGGGCCGCGGCCGAAGCGGTCGGCCGGCAGCACGGTCACGGCACCCGGCATCCGCTGGTTGGCGTAGAAGTCGCTGCGCAACTGCTCGGCCTGCCGGTTGCGGTAGGCGGCCATGCGGTTCACCTGGTCGATGTAGCGCTGGCTCGCACGGTAGCCGGGCCGCCACGGCTCACCGGGCGCCAGCGGGAACCAGCCCACGCCGCTTCGGCCGTCGCCGATCTGCAGGGTGGCGTTCCCGCCGCCGCCCACAAAGCCGACCAGCGCCGGCGAATACACGGGCCGCGCGGTAGTCCGTCCCGGCACCCAGGCCCAGCGCGGGCCCACGCGGGCCCAGCGGCCGTAGTGGAACGGCGCGAAGCCCCACGGCGCGGCATCGACCCAGGTGAGGCCCCAGGGCGCGATGTTGACCCATTGGCCGTCGCGGTAGGGCGCCCAGTCGGCGTCCACGTTGCGCGGAAACCAGACGTCGCCATAGGTAGGGTCGCTTTGCCAGTCGCCGTAGAGGTCCAGTTGCTGGTAGCCGACAACGTCGCGCGACACATAACGTGCGGAAATCGACTGGTCCTCGATGCGATTGCGCTCCACCACCCAGGCGTCGAAGCTGCCGTTCTGCGCCGGTGCGCCGCCCACTGCGGCCAGGTTGCGGCCACCCACGGTGAGCTGCTGCCGCGCGCCCAGCGATTGCGATTCGCCGTTCTCGCCGTGGAGCGTGACGCGGCCCGATGCCACGGCGATCCAGGTGGTGTCGGCGCCCGGATCGGCTGCGATGCGGTATTCGCCCGGCGCGTCGATCACCACGGCCAGGTTGCCTGTATCCACCTCCACGCGCTGGCCGGAGAGGTCGTCACGCACGCGCAACTGCAGGTTGCCCTGATTCGCGGTGAGCCGCACGGTGTCGTCGTCCAGCTCGGAGAACTCGACATGGGTCTGTCCATCGATCCGCAGCGTGGCAGAGCCGATGTGCACTTCGGCACGCGCGTTGCGGTCGGTCCAGAGCCGGTCGCCGGTGGTGATGGGGCGGTTGGGCTGCACGTCGTACCAGCTGTCTTCGCCGACGGGCGCGAAGCTCACTGCGCCTTCATGCAGGTTGAGGCGTGCCACGCGGCCGGGCGGGTCCTGCTGTGCGGTGGCCGCGGCGGCGAGGCACAGCAGCGCCAGGCCGAGCAGCCACCGGTGCAGCGGCCGGGCGGGAAGGATGGAAAAGGCGGGGCGTTTCATGGTTTGTCTCCGTTCGCGGGACCGGATGAAAGCAATGGATATGTAACGCGCGAGAATCCGCTGCCGCTGTCAGCGCAGGTCCCCTGCTTGGTGAAGCGCACGCACATTCGGCAACCGCATGTAATGAGGGACCCTGCATGAAAAACGACGAACATCAAGAAGCACCGGGCCAGCCGCGCTACCGAAACATGAGCGGGCTGCGATGGCTGGCCACGCTCGCCATGGCGTTCGGCGCAACGGCCATCGCCATTCCACAGGCGGCGGCCCAGCTGGCGCGCAAGCCTTCCTACTACCAGCAGCAGAACAAGGCCGCTCCCGAGGGCGCGGCCGCGCAGCCCGCCTCGCGCGTGGCAGCCCCCGCATCGCTTGCCGCGCTGCGCAGCCGTGGCGATTTCGACAGCCTGGCACGCGTCTACGATCCCGGCACGCCGATGCAGCTGGCCCATGTGCTGTTCGCGGTCGATCGCAAGGCCAGGCCGGTGCGCACTTATTACATCGACACGCCGCGCTACCAGCTGCATGTGCGCTTCGTGCGCGACACCGGCCTTGCGCCGCACGCAGGCAAGCGCGAGATCGACCGCAACTACCTGGTGCCCGACCGCCGCTTTCTTTTCGGCACGCTGAGCTGGCAGCAGAACATCGGCAGCTTCACCTATGAATTCTGGGAGGGCGACCAGCTCACGCCCGCGCTGCTGCGCCAAGCCGATGCAGAGGTAAAGGCCAGCTTCTTCGCACCGGTGAAGTTCAAGACCAACTCGACGCTGCACGACCGGGTCGCGAAGGAGGCGGGCGTCGATTTCGTCAGCCAGGAAGCGCTGATCCGCGAGCAGCCCTACATGCCGATGAACCTCGGGACGGCCACCGGGCGGGTTCGCATCGTGGACGAGGCGTCCAATGCCAATGCCCTGAACGCGCTGCTGCCCGACGACATCGCGGTGCTGCGCCAGGTGCCGATCAACCTGCCGCCCGTGGCCGGCGTGCTGACCGAGCGGCCTTCCACCGCGCTGTCGCACGTCAACCTGCTGGCCAAGGGCTGGGGCATTCCCAACGCCTACGTGCGCGATGCCGCCACCGTGCTGCGCGAGCATGCCGGCCAGTGGGTGGCGCTCAAGGTGGCGGCCTCGGGCTACCAGTTGCGCCGCCTCACGCCCGACGAAGTGGCCGCGCTGCCGCCGCGCAGCGTGCGTACCTCGGCGATCGGCGCGGTGCCCGGCAGTGCCCACGCGGCCCGCCCCGACCTGCGCGAAACCCGCCTGCTGCCGCTCGCGTCTTTGCGCGCTCGCAACAGCGCGCAGTGCGGCTCCAAGGCCGCGAACCTGGGCGCCGTGCTGGCCGCGCGCATTCCGGCCACCACGGTGCCTGACGGCTTCTGCATTCCCTTTGCGCACTACGACCGCTTCATGCGCGCGAACGGCCTGGCCGAGCGCATTGCGCGCATGCAGCAGCAACCCGGCTTCGCGGGCGATCCGCAGGCCAGGCAGAAGGCGCTGGCGCAACTGCGCGAAGAGATCGTGAAGTGGCCGGTGGATGCGGCCACCGCGGCGGCATGGCGCGCTGCATGGCAATCGCAGCTGGGCGGCGGCGGGGTGTTCGTGCGCAGCTCGTCCAATTCGGAAGACCTGCCCGGCTTCAGCGGGGCGGGGCTCTACACGACGGTGCCCAACGTCAAGACCGGCGATGCGCTCGAGCTCGCCGTGAAGAAGGTCTGGGCGTCGGTCTTCAACCCCGAAGCATGGGAGGCGCGCAGCGCCGCGGGTTTCGGCGCCGAGTCGGTGCTGATGGGCGTGTTCGTGCAGACCGCCATCGATTCCACCAACGCCGGCGTGATGATCACGCGCGACCCCTTCGATGCCGGCCACCCCTACGTGACCTACATCTCGGCCAAGCGCGGCATCGGCATTCGCGTGGTCGAAGGCCAGCGCGTG
>Ga0209282_1001995_pt1 | contig 11569 bp, 8 predicted proteins | sample Mtrugardesep15_FD_187529 | JGI IMG/M metagenome (GOLD analysis project Ga0209282, IMG submission 187529) | Root nodule microbial communities of legume samples collected from California, USA - M. trunc garden sep15 (SPAdes) (version 2) | ecosystem: Host-associated > Plants > Roots > Nodule...
TATCAAAAAAAAAAAAAGATTCAAACTTCGATCCTATACATATCATATCATGTACTAAACACATGGAACACTTTTTCGTTTTCATGGGAGTAGTTAATTTTGAAATATCATAATTATTTTCTATTTTTATTTTTATAAGGTGAATGATATTTTACTCTCTTTTTCTTGAAAAAAAAGAAGATATTTTACTCTATTTTATTGGAGAAGCCAATCAATAAAAAGAGATTCAAGGTAAAAGGGGAAAAATCGCGTGCCCGCTCTAATTGAAGGAGCAGAATCCATTGCCGCAGCGAACAGGTGTTTGGAATAGGGTCCGACTTGTAGAGTAAAACTCAACCGTAGCGGTAAACTAGTGGTTTCGTTTTGAATTGAAAAAAGTTAGGGTTTTGGTAAATCCCCAAAATGTCCACCGGTAAACCCAAAGACAGTGACTTTCAGCTGGCTTTAGCGCCGGGAAACTCGAAACCGCCCCTACCACCGTCATCAAATGCCATAGTAGAGTATACTCCGCCTGTTTTTAAGGAGGAAGAGGAAGATTTGGAAATCAAGCTCCGACGTATTATCGACAATGTCCCCGTCCGTGTCAGCAATACCTCCGGTAGTTCTGCTGGTTCTGGCTCCGGCGATTTCCACCAGGTAATAATAATTATCACTATTAGGGCAACTATGATTTAACAATTACGAGAGTGTATGTGAATTGTTTGATGAATTGTCTCAATGAGATCTCCTCTTAGGTTTTGTACTAAAACTTCATCTTAAGATCTATTAAATGGAAACAGTATTTGCTTAAGGTTCATTAGGCAGAGTCTTGCATTTTTGTGTGGATATAGCTGTTGTCTGTTTATCATGCCCTGCTTTTGGATTCATATAAAATAACTAAATTAATGTGAAGTGATACTGCAATCAAATCATCTTGTTTTGCTCTTAGAATATATCAATACGGCGGTGATGAGAGGATGTCTTGTTAATTTAACTACTTTTGGATTCAATCAAGTGTTTCTTTATGGTAGAGAGCTTATTGAAATGAGCTGAAAATAAGTCATGAGCATATTATATAAGTTACTTTTATAATAGTATCATGACATTCTGTATGTTATGAGATGATTCTACATAAGTTATACAAGTCATTTCCTTAGTGGAACTGTGGAAGTTCAATTAGCTTCATGATTGTGGGTGGAAGGTGAGAGGGGAAGTGGGGGTTGTTCAATGTGTTAGAATGAATTTGGCCTCCGTGACAAAATTAATCATGGATAAATTGGACTTGGGTGTAAACTGATTGTCAATAACGCTACACTATAATGTAGTGATGGCTACTTCCATTGAATAGTTCTTGATTTCATGGTTGTAACTAATAATTTGATTCATAGTGCAACTGTCTTATGCATAAACCCTTCAGAATAATAAGGGGGTTATCCTTACAAGGTGTATTTATTTGTTTTTAAGTGGTATGTCTTTGAACCTCATAATTAGTGTTGAGGTATCCTATATTGCAATTTATGTCTTTGAACCTCATAATTAATGTTAAGGCATCCGATATTGCAATTGAGATGACCTGTCCTGAATTTTATGATTATGATATAAGATATCTATCTATTTGTGGAAACTTTGATCATTTGGGTGGCGTGTAAATATGGACATGTGTACTGAAGTGTTTTCTGATCCACTTAAGGTTTGAATTGACACTGGAAGTCTGGGACAAGAATGGAATAGGACAGCTCGCAGTTTGTTCTTTTCTTTTCTCTTTGGTTCCACTTTTTTCAAAATAATAAAAATGCATCACCATTTTATTTTATGTCATGCTCAATTTTACCAAGCGTTATCATAGTGTATTTACTTAACACATGAAGTTTGGCTTTTTCATATGTCTTAAGTATTTTTGTTCTTCATATTCTGTTTTCAACAGTATCGGCAGATGAGGCGCAAGGAGCAAGATCGACTTGCTAGGATGGAAGTTGACTACCAAAGAAGGAAAGAACTGGCAGAATTTGCAATGAGAAGGGAGGAAAGATTAAAAGCTGCCGAGGAACGCACAGCAAAGAAGCGAGCTAAACGTCAAAAGAAAAAGCAAAGGAAAAAGGAGAAAAAGATCAAAACGAATGATGGAGAACAGCAGCAAGAGAAAGAACAATCTTCAGATGACGGTGATTCTGATAACGATGAGGAGGCAGTACATTGAAACAAGCTCATGTTGTACGCAAAGTTTTTTAAATTTGGTTAAAGTTAAGTAAGCTAGGTGAGCATATCTGACTTAAGGTAAAACACAGTCATGACTTGGGTTTCTGTTATTTGTATCCTATACGTGAGTTGTAAGGTACTGTGTTCTGAGACAATGCAATCAAATCCTATAATGATGATTATTTTAAAGGCAACCGACTTACTAAGTATTACAAGCTTTTAATTTAGAAGAATTCAGTATCGAGCTTGGTACTAAATGTGTGGAACCGTGTGGTACAAAAGTAAACGGTAAACCTCACAAATCTTTATGTGGTTGTTCCAATGTGTTAAGTGTCAACGTAAACTTTTGCAGAGTTCTTACTTTGGAGGAAAAGTGAGATGTCTTAATTGTTGATCAAAAATCAATTATTGATACTGTTACACGTGTATGATAAATTATTTGTGTTAAATACCAGTCATTGTTTTTTAGAATAAATGATAGAGATGATAAAATGGTTTTCTGACATGGAGTGGTATGTAACCTTAGTTCCCTCTGTAATCAATTTACCTAAACTACGATTGACGTCCTTAGGGACTGTTTTAACTTGTAAGGTTCAAGCAGTTTGGCAGCATTTTGTACCTTCGGGCATCCAGATTTTATGTTGTTAAATATTCATGACTGGATCCAAAGAAACCAAGTGGTTTTTCATTCTGCTCAGTTGAATATGGCTGCTGTCTTTTCTCAGGCAAAGCGAAAGGCAACTGAAATCATTGCAATGCAGGACAACCGACTTGCATGATTGAAGTGGAAAATTACTTTCTATTAAAGATGGCAACCCTCACTGTGGTTGGGTTAAATTTAATGTGGATGGTTCAGTTTACGATAGTTGTCTCCATGTTTCTTGTGGTGGAGTTTTGCGGAGTAAGGATTTGCAACGGCTTGTTAGGTTTCTCTAAATCTTGCTTTGGGGCTTGATTACTGCTTCAAAATTTACTTGGAATAATGGAGTTTGTAAGACTTCTTGTAGAAATGGCTACTCTTTGACTCTTGTACATTTGGTTCCTAATGCTTGTAATACCCGTCACCCTTATTGGAGGATGAGTCAAAGAGAGGTCTATTGGAAACATGTTTACTTCTGGGAAGCAAATATTGTTCTTACACCAAAAAGGGAGCATGATAGTATAGGGAATCCTTTAACTTTTCCTGGTAGAGATAGATATAGTTGTGTTTTGGGACATAGCCCTTCCTTCATACCAGAAAGAAAAAAAATTTACTGAAAAATGAGCCAAGTATATACACGTATCACACAATGTGCAGCACTGTTTTAGGTGAGAGGTTTTTCTCTCCGTATCTCCATTTCCATGCCTTTAGTTTCATGACATGATTACGCTTGAATGATACTCCTATTGTAGAAGGTTCCTTGAAGTTGAAGCTGATCTCCATGAGTGCCACTCTGTAGAACTATGTTTTCTTCTTTTACTTTTTTTTTTCCCTCAAGATTAATAAATGCTAGTGGTATAAACCGTATAAGTTTTGTTTGGGTTTAAGAGTTATTTTGTTTATAGTAATTAAAATTAAAAAAAAACATCGTATTCTTTTTTATTACAAAATTTATGATAAAAAATAACTAAATACTGTTATTATAAAATGGATTCAACTCCTCTAAAATGAGTGTAGAATGACTAATATTAACCATTAATTAACAAATTAAAACTAGATATTGTAGATACAATGGTACATTATAACAAATCATGAGTTTGTTATATTAACAACTTTGATATTCAACCCATTTGGGTTATTGACTTGGAACCTGAGTGGGCTCCTCAAGGTCTCATGTAAGTTAGATGGGTTGATTCAACGACTTACCAACTAAGTCAACTTATATATTTTTTAGAGGAACTTATATTTATATTGTTTAGTAGATTAAATTGATATATTTTCTTTTTAAATTGATAATTTGGTCTTAAACTAAAGCATAGCTTACAACAATTGGGCCTGAAAAGCCCGGCCCATGAATGAGCATGTCGTTTTCTGTTTCTCTCGTAAGCAGTGATGAACAGCGAACAGTAGATGACCAAAACCGAAAGAAGAAAGAAATAGCCACCGTAACCGTAACTCTAACCGCACTCATTCTCTTCGTTTAACATCACGTCGTTACTCGCGACTCTGCAACCACCGCAAAATTCCCCATTCGCCATGGTTGAACCTCAACGAATTTCCGTTCATCACGCTCTCGGCTCTGGCTTAGGTTCTCTTCTTCCCTCTCTCTCTCCTTCCGATTTCATTCAATCTTTTACAGATCCTTTACTTCTCTTGCTTACACTTTACAATTGATATTGTTTATAATTCGATTTATGCGATTGATTTCTATCTTGAAAACAAAATCGGAGTTGACTAATTTTTTTTATTTGATTTGTGTTTAGTTGCTGATGTGTTGCTATGGAAGAATTGGCGTGGAGGAGTTACGGTGCTGATTTCTGCAACCACATTGTGGTATCTTTTCGAGCGAGCCGGTTACAATTTCTTATCGTTTGTTGCAAATGTGATTTTGCTTCTTGTCGTGATTCTGTTTCTGTGGGCGAAAGCTGCTAATCTTCTTAATAGGTATTTCATTTCTTCATTATCATTTTGTATTTTCATTAAGATTCTTTGTTCAGACCTAAATTTCTAATTAATCTTGTTTGAGAGGGAAAATTAGTGTATGTTAAGTGTTCTAAGACTGATTCTTGACTGTTAGATAGAATTAGAAAGAGATTTTATCATGAATTAATTTTCATGCATTGTCAGTGTAAAGAGCAAATCTCAATCGATCATGTGTGTGACTTTTCTTTTGATCTAAACTGACAGTGCATGTGATTTTTCTTTTGATCTAAACTGACAGTGTATATGAATTAAATCATTTTATTATACATGTTATACAGAAAGAAATTTTTTAGATCTGTTACTATAAGTCTATACTTCCTATGATTGAAATTATTTTATTTTTATGTCACAGACCGCTTCCTCCTCTGCCTGATCTGGAGATTTCGGAGAAAACTATTGCGAAGCTTTCTGATGTACTGCAAATTTGGCTAAATCAGGCTTTGTCGGTTGCACATGATATAGCAATTAACAGGAATTTGTTTCTTTGTGCACAGGTACTGGGATATATCTGCTTCTTCTCTTTGTTTATGTTGAGTTCCATGGATTTGATGAGTATAGACAATTTTTACATTGTCACTTGTTTTTATGAACTTGGTGAATCAGGTTGTTGGGGTGTTGTTGACAATATCTTATATTGGTAGTCTGTTTAACTTCCTGACTTTGATCTACATATGTAAGTTGCATGCTTCTGTAGCATTTATGCGCTCTTATATATGTTTTTGAAATTCTCTCTGCATAAGTTTGGTTTTAATATTTCTGTAATGATCTCAGGTGTTCTTCTTAGCTTGTCTCTTCCTGTGGCGTATGACAAGTACCAGGATCGAATTGATGAGAAAGTTCATGTGGTACATGGGATTATTCACCCACAGTATCAAAAGATTCACAGGATTGTTTTGAGCATTATTCCAAATCGTCCAAGCAAAGAAAAGAAAGTGCAATAGGTACGCAATAAGAGCATCCTATTCCTTTACATGTGTGTTTGATGTGCATAGGTGCTCAAAAGCATATCATGATTCCTTACATTTACAAGCAGTTTGTCAATTATTTGCTCATAAACAATGTCCATAGATGTACCATCTATGAAATCTTATTTTAGTTCTGCTTGCAGTAGAGAGGCATCATACAAGGTAGGTATCTGTGGTTTAGAACTGCCATAGGGTTGTGTTGTCACTTCACTTGACATCTTTCTATTTAAGACAGTCAGTAGTTTACCGTTGGAACAAAATATTATGTAACATTTGTTGTTCTATGTTAGCTTGTGACAAGTCATCTCGGAAGTTATCTATTCTGAAACTGAAATAACTAGTTATTAGGAATCATAGAAAAGTTTAAGAGGCTGAGAGCTGCAGAAAGTGTATAAACGGTGTGCATTTTAGTGTCTACTTTGGATTTTTCTGGTATTTATATCATTTTTGTCCAATTTCCCAGTTACCTGATACCAAATGCAACAGATGTTTTGTATAAATGGTTTTTATTCTAATATTTGGTTGTATTTTCCTTTGGGAAAAAAACTTAAAACAGTTCCATTTGAAATTCAGTGTGCAGATGGTTAACTGAAGTCTAGTTAGGAGCATACAGATGGATGCGTAACAAATGGAGTATGAGGTTTTTTCGTTTTCTTGGGAACTTGTCGCCGTTTTAACTCATTAGTGATGTGCTAATTCTTCAGAAGCCAAATCGACAAAGATCTTTGATGTAGATGATTACTTTCTTGTGATTTTTCAGTGTACTCCATTGGAAGATGCTTTATATGAATTTTGTTTGATAAATAGAGATAGACACCCTTGTTTGAGGTTCACTTTGGATTAGATTACCAGAAGAGGGGGGAAAAGAAAGGACACGACCCATGAGAACTTGCACGGTTTGCTTTTTTAGGATGGTAATATGGCATGGTTTTTGGTTCAATTGGATTTTGGTTCAGTTGGTTTTATGATGTATTCCTGAAATTGTTTAATCAGCAATTACCACTGTGTATACTGCAATATTTTTACTTTTTCAAATAGGAATGTTGGTCTGGAATTATAAAAGTAACAAAATATCTCACCACGTCAGGTGTTCTTGCTTACTGTTAGGTAAATCGTTTTGGAAATTTTTAATAGTAAAATAACACTCCAAGACCGATCATTATTGATTTGTATTTGCTGTTATATGTTGGTATTTAAATTGACTGAGTTCAGGTCTGTGGCAGATGACTGTTAGTGACCACACAAATACTTGGTTGTTTATGAACTGAAATAGAAAATCCAAAACCTACTTAAGTTGTGAGCAAATTTTTGCCATTATCGATGCTAAAGCTTGAATTGATGATGCCAATTCTTTTCAAACCCAATTCCTTCCTTTCTATATTAGTTTGATACTTCTCATGCAAAGCTCAACATATCCCAAACAAGGGTGCATGAATCAAGTGGGTTGTAGTAGTTAGAAAGGATTTGAAGATATGCATCTGTGTCTCTCCCTAGATTTATTCTCATAGAGGAAATGGTACTGTCGTAACTTGAAAAAAATACGAACAAACCCTTCCTCAGTTAGTTTATGTTTTTGTTCTACTAGGACTTGATCTTTCACCATGTTCGTTAGATTCTGGTGAGAAACTACAGAAGGTGAGATTTTTTATAGAAATGTTATACACCCTAAAATTGTTCAATTACTATATGGATATTCTCCTTTAGATAATGATGAAGAATTCATGATTAAATTGTTTGATCACCTTTTAATGTGAGAAACAAGAATTAGGATTTAGGATAGTGGTTGATAAATTTCTAAGCAAGGTTACTTATAGTTATTTCAAGAATAGGCGTCTTTCCCTTACCATAGGGACACATGAGAAATGGAAGTGATTGGCAAAGTTTTTCAGAGTTCGTGGAGTATCGTGATGAAGAAATGAAGATCTATGAAAAAGGATCAATCAACAAATAATTATAAATTGAAAATTATAGTTAATGTTATTGTAAAAGTTACAAATAGTGGGAATGGAAGGACCCTTAGTAAAGTGATCTTCACTGACTCCTAGAGTGTCAATGCTTTGTTATTAAACTCTTCTAGTGATGTAGGGGACTCTAAACTCGCGCAATTTTAGAAAGAAAAAAAACTTAAAACTATTGAAGAGAGGGGAAATCTTCCTCCATGAGCCGATGAGCTTGACGATCTTGAGTTCAAGGAATGGAAGCGTGTGTCAAGCAACAATGCAAAAAGTGAGGTAACGGGGACTTTGCATCTTCTATAAAAGTGGAATAGAATTTATTGTTCATCAATGTCAATTCACTCTTCCAATTCCTGGAGTTTGTTAGTGTTATAGAAAGTTATAAGTTGGTTAGCAGTATTTGCAAAATAATTTGACAAAAATTAATATCATTAATCAAAGAGTATCCTACTATCATTCTAATCGATTTTTTTTTTTATGTTCCATTTATTAGATTTTTTTTTTGACGGAATGTTCCATTTATTAGATGTAATTCTATTTGAGAGAGTCGTACACCTAATGTATTTTTTTTAAAGTTTCTCTCAATTTTTTTTTGTTTAACCGTGCAATGTTTCTCAAGAACAGCAAGAAATTTACTTATGGCTTTTTTAAATAAAAAGTATTTATAAATCTTTTCTAGTTTTTACAACAATGAGGATTTTACTTTTACATCAATTGAAATTTAAAATTGTCCGCAAATCCTTGCTCAACTTGTAAAAATGTCAAAAATACTAGACCGGATACCATGACATAGATTCAAACTTCGGCTACTTGTGTGTAATTTTCCAATGACTATTGGCATTTTGTCTATCTATCCAAAAAATTGGAATTTAAAGATCAGGACATGCTTTAATAACTATCAACTGCGTATTGCACTATTTCTTTGTGCTAACTTGAATACATTATTATAACCACTTCTAATCCTGAATTTTGCAAAGATCAATCCTGCACGAGAACCAAAAACAATCCTGTACAAGATTTTGAAGGACACGGAATTGATGTGCAGTGTTATGCAGATGTGAAATTACGTGCAAAATGTGACTCTAGCGGGTAAAGTTGCTCCTAAGATAGAAATTATCTGCATCCCTTATCAAACAAGTATTTTGAATACGAAAAAAGATACTACAAAAAACCCTGATATAGCATCACCGGTCGAATATACAAATAATTTCGAAGTTGCATTTTGGAAGTTCTTCATTTGACACTTACATTAGACAAGTTATGAGGGTGATAATGTTAGAACCCAAACATGTCCAAACTGTAGACAGTAAACTCCTGCCACTGCAATAATCTGCCCATGGATCTTGAATTGCTGAGGCCTTGTCATGATTCACTTTTATTAACAACATTGCACAGATTCTTTTCAACTTGGAAATATAAGATGCCAACCAGCATCGAAGAGGGACTTAAAAAGCTGTATCAAGACAAAACACGGTACATGAAGAAAACAACCACCGGAAATGAGGGTACAATTTTTTGTGCCTGAATTCATTCTACCAGACTTGAGACATACCTTATGCAAACTTCAGAAATGGAAGAGCTTCTGACGGTGGTAATGTGACTGATCTCAACAACTCCAGCGAGAAAAGAAGCCCAAGGAAATGAGAAAGAATTGTGTTTGCCGAAGCCTGTAAAGGAAATAATATTATTATACTTATTACTCGAACGAAGCCTACCGCAGTGGCACCATATATTCTATCCAACACAATTATTGTTACACAAATTAGTTTGTTGTTGAGTGAGTTTTTCATTTCAACTTGACAACCTCTCACTAATAAATATAAAAAATACTATTACCTAGTTTTTGTTCTATTTCCTTGTTTCATGATTTTACAAAAGCATTGGAAACAAGATTTTCTCATCTACACCATTTCCTTAAACAAATCTTGAAAACAGTAGTCAAAATCAAAATAGATAGCATTTTTCTAATTACTGGCGAAAACTTTTTATCAACTGAAAATGAAAACATAAAATAAAGCAGACACCAGTTTTTCCTTTTCTTGGAAGGTTTGTAATATGGGAAATATGTTATTTGTGCTCTGATAGCAAAATTGTCAAGTTCAGCTCCACCAATCCACACTTCACCCCCAAATAACAATAGTCTAATCATTCCCCTAATTTCTTATTTAACAATTTTAGACAAAATATCGACAATGGCTAATATGCCAGGAAACAATACAGATAGAGTTGTTCTCCAGAATGGGAAAATGATGCCTTATACATAGTTTACCATTGGATAATTAAAACGTTTATATTAACATTATTAGCTAAGAAAGTCAAATTTGCAAAACACAGGAAAGAGAACAGCTGAGAGTAATGTTAATAACTGAAATTTCCTTATTGAAGGCAATTTTATACTAATAAGTTTTACCTGCACCAAAAAGACATCTAATGCGAGAACAGGGCTTGAACCAGGAGCGATTCCTTGATAATATGGGTTGGCAGAGGTAGTAAGAGCTTTTGCAACTAAGAATCCAACTGTGGCTTGCATTCCAAGAATAGCAGATCCCATCCCCAAAAGGTTCAATGCTATACCATTTTGTAAGCTTTTAACTACATCAGATCGAGGGGGTGCCTGAAACAACAACTAAAAGTTCAACCTACATCCTAAATAATAACTAAATTAGTATTCAATGTTAACAAAATGTTAACATTAAGGCCTGTTTGGATTGGTTCATTAGAGCTTACCTACCGGTATAAGACTGGTTACAGAGACAGTTTATGACATGTTCATAAGTTGTTTTCAGCTTATTTCCATAAGCTCTTCAGGAGTCAGGACTGCTTATGAAAACAGCTCATTGATTATACAGAAATTTTTTTTTTTTACTATATTTTATCTTGTGTTATATAAATAGCTCATTTGTAAGCACTTACGTTGTAGGCAAGACAATAAGTTGTTTATCCAAACATGACCTAAGACTATGTTTGAATTGACTTGTTTGAGCTTATCTATTGACATAAACACTTGTGATATTGTTTGAGAATACTTATGAAGTTATAACAATAGCTTATGACATGTCCATAAGTTATGTTTAACTTATTACCAATTTACCATAAACTCTCCAAGATAGCTTATGAAAACAATTTAACTTTATTTCATCTTTTGTTATAGAAATAGCTTATACATAAGCACATATATGATAAAATTTAAGCCATAAGTGTTTAACTAAGTTTCAGTTGTTTATCCAAACAGTTAGTAGAACAACTAACATTTTAACTTCCTATGCAAATTCAATTATTCATATTTAAATGAACTAAAAAAAAGCACCTTGGTAGGATCATTTGCAGTTCTACGAAGCCTCTCGGAGAGGCGAATATAGCCAAATGACCAAAACACTGAAATAAAAGCAGCTGCTATTCCACCAGCAGTAGCATAAAACGTTGCTGGAGACGTAACTTTTCCAGTAACAACAACGGAAAACGATAGTATGACAGCTGATACAATAGTGCACACTAACTGACCCCAAAACCCTAAGCTACCTAATCGCTTGAAATGCCTCGCAGTTTTCTCCAATCTCTTCGCCACCTACACAACAACATTGTCAATTGCACAGACCGAAACCCTAGAAATTGAATTTAATTTCATAATTGAATAGTCTAGAACAACGAGAGTGTGTACCTGATCGAGTTTTGCTTTGTCTGATTCTTCGTTGGAAGGAGTGAAAGCTGGAGAGGATTGAGAAGAAGCGTTTACGGTGAATGGAAGCTTCCATTGACGGTGAGAAATGAAGGAACTGAAAGAGGGAGAAGAACTATTTAATTTAAGAGGGAGTGAGGGCGTAGAATTTTGCTTCAGAATTGTTCGGGGAAGA
>Ga0209282_1001996_pt1 | contig 11563 bp, 6 predicted proteins | sample Mtrugardesep15_FD_187529 | JGI IMG/M metagenome (GOLD analysis project Ga0209282, IMG submission 187529) | Root nodule microbial communities of legume samples collected from California, USA - M. trunc garden sep15 (SPAdes) (version 2) | ecosystem: Host-associated > Plants > Roots > Nodule...
TTGCTTTGAAGAATTTGCAAATGACCAAACACTTGGCGATCATTGGATGGAAAATCATAAAAAAGAAGCACAATGGTTATTTAGAAGTTATGCTTGTGCCCTTTGTTTTAATTCCTTCACTAACAAGAAACAATTAGAATCACATGTTCAGAAAGGACACTGTGTGAAATTTGATGAAAACTGCTCGCTTTTACTATGTATTCCTTGTGGTGAATACTTTGGAAATATGGAGGAATTATGGTTGCATGTTAAGTCAATTCACCCTGCCGAATTTAAGCTTCCAAAATCTTCTAAGCAACTAAGTTTGTCTACCGGTGATGCTTCTTTGATAGTGACCGGGAAAGGAAATGAGATGGGGGAAACATCCATGCAGCAGCCCCAATGCTTAGAAGTTGCAAATATTTTCTCTTCTGATATTCAGAAGACTAAGGATCAGCCTAATAATCTTGATATTTTATCAAACGCTTGCACCGCATGTTGTAAACAAAACATGACGGAAAAATCTACAAATGCATCTGATCCTGCAAGTGTTGTAATGGAGCAAGATGAGTCTCAGTCCATCATAAATTCAAATCATGCAAGATTAGGGTCATTGCAAAAGGCTCTAGTGTTATGTGATGACATAAGTTGTGGGATGGAATCAACTCCAGTGATTTGTGTAGTAGATCAAAAAATACTAAACTCTCTTTTTGAGCAAGGAGAGCAATATATAAATCTTCCTAGGCCTTGGATGAACTTTACCTATGTGACAAAACCGATGCTTGGTCCATCGTCTAGTCTTGAATATGAGGTATTTAACTTTTACTTGATTTTTATTTCATCAAACTCTAATCATATAGGAGTAAATTCAAGTATGATAAAATAAATGTTTGTTATTTCACTTATAATTGTGTTTAGTAAAGAAGCTAAATTGTAACAAATTCTTCAAGAACTCACAAGCATACACTATAGCCTTATAGTTTTTTTCTAACAATATTTAACCTATGATTTATTTAGCAGGGTCAGCAACTGAAATGTTATTGCTCATCTTCTACCTGTTGTTGTGAAACTTGTGATCATGTATACCTTTTTGATAATGATTATGATACTGCAAAAGACATATTCGGAAAAACAATGCGCAAAAAGTTCCCATATGACAACAATGGTCGAATCATATTGGAGGTAAAATATTTCCATTAATTGTAAGTTGTCATTATATCCAAAATATGTGTTGTTCAGAATATGTTAGGCATTGTTTGGTAACAAAAAATCTAGAGTATGCTAATATCCTAAAATATTTCTTGTGTAGGACATCTTATTTATTTTTTAGACTCAAGTATGTAGCATATTTCCCTTTTTCTATATTATTAATTTATAAAAAAATTTGTCCCGTGCTGGAAATTTTTCTACAAAACTACAGGAAGGTTATCTTGTGTACGAGTGCAACGATAAGTGTAGATGTGATAAAACCTGTCCAAACAGAATATTGCAGAATGGAATTCGCGTTAAGCTGGAAGTGTTTAAAACAGAGAAAAAGGTGACCACTATTTTTTTTTTTATAAATTCAAAATGACTCAATAGAATTGTTATGTTATAACTATCATTATTCACGTTGCAGGGATGGGGTGTAAGGGCTGGTGAGGCTATTTTGCGCGGAACATTTGTGTGTGAGTACATTGGAGAGGTTTTAGACGAGCAAGAGGCACACAACAGACGCAAAAGGTTTAAATTTATTTCAAGATATAGTTTATTTTAGTTGGTTAATGTTTCTGGAGTTTTACTGACATGGTCTATGTCAATAGCAGTTATAAAAAAGAACATTGCAGTTATTTCTATGTTGTTGATGCTCGTGTTAATGACATGAGTCGATTGATCGAAAGACCGGCCCAATATATCATTGATTCTACTAGATATGGAAATGTGTCTCGATTCATTAATAATAGGTGAGCATATATATTTGATAAGACAAAAATTAACGAGGTGCAATTTGTTAAATTTTACTTGTCAACATGATTAGGACTTTGCTATTATTTACTTCAAGAAATGATGGTTTCAAAATAATTTGAATATGATTAAGCTTGATATCTTATTTCCAGTGAGTTATTAAATGTGTAGAAAATATTTCTAATGTATTTCAAAGCTGATTAAAAAGTACAAACATTTAGATGTTTATATAGACTACTCTAAATTTAACGGACATGATTAATAGTTCTAAAACAACTATTAAACATAATTAGAACTATACCATATTTAAAACAAAATGGTTGATGGTTTGCTCTTATTATTATTGCAGTTGTTCACCAAATCTTTTGAGTTACCAAGTTCTTGTGGAGAGCATGGATTGTAAGCGTTCACGTATTGGTCTCTACGCAAGTCGAGATGTAAGTGCTCTCCTCTATACGTACATATCACTTATTTTATAACAATAAAACATTTCACTTATTTTACAAACTACTGCTTGATTATAAATAGTTGACATCAATATGGATTATATTTAACTTTTGTTTCTTGTTAACAGATTGCTTTTGGTGAAGAACTGACGTGTAATTATCACTATGAGCTTGTTCTTGGAAAAGGATCTCCTTGTCTTTGTGGATCTTCAAAATGCCGAGGACGCCTTTACTAGAACCTCAACATTCTTTCTGTTGTAATAGTGTTTTTAGATTGTCCCATTTAGGGAATAGGTTGTTTGTGTAACATTGAAAGGATTCAATAAGGAAATTATTGAGTGTAACATTGAATGGTTATATTTTAGATTGTCTCCTAAAAGATGAAACACATCGAACATCTCCTTGATACATGATTCCTTTGCGAATCAAATTATAATATATTTGTTAACCAGACACCAAAGATGACTTCCTGAATCAGTCATGGTAAACGCAATGATCTCTACCATTACAAGCATTAACTACTTTATGACATAACCAACATCTTAAACCTCATTGAAAACTCAATTCCTAAATGCTATCTGAAATTGAAAAAAATAGAACGTGTTCAATTTGTTCCATCATAGAAGGTTTAAGATCAACTTTGAAGCATCATTTTGATTTATTTGGGGGTAGAAAAAAACTTCCTTTTCATGCCTTGTGTTTTTTTTCTTTGGTTAGACATAGATGCACGCATAATTTAATGACTAAGCTGCTCCCTAAGCCTAGGCCTACTCCTTAGGGACAGGGACGGGGGCTCTGCAGGCATGTCACCAACATCGGGGATATTCTCGTGTTCATCCAGGTTTTAGAGAAATGCAAGCATGTTTCCACACTGTTGATTGTGAATGAAAAATTATCAAAGGATGATGTTGATAATAGTGCAGATGCTTCTATTTATAAAACCATAATTAGAAGTTTGTTGTATCTTCCTGCAATCAAACTGAGTATAGTGTTTGTTGCTAGCTTACTTTTTAGGTTTATGAATTATTCAAGTTAAGTTCATTGTAGTGCAGCCGAGAGTTTTGAGGTGCACAAAGGGTACAACTGATTTTAGTTTGTATTTTTTGAAAAATAAAAGTGGAGACCTTCAAGGATATGCAGATAGTGACAGGGTTGTAGGTGTACATAATACGGAAACTACCTCTGGTTATGTTTCCTTATTTGACAGTGTTGTGTTCTCATGGAGTTCAAAGAAGCGAGAAATGGTCTCCCAGTCATCAGCTGAAGCTGAGTATATTTTCGTTGTAGCAGTAACAAATCAAATTATTTGGCTAAGGAAGATTTTATCAAATGTGTGACAATTTCAAACCAAAGCTGTTGTCGTATGGGTGGACAACAAATATGATATTGCCATAACAAAAATTCAGTCCAACTTGGAAGAACCAAACACATTGATGTTAAATATCAATCTATTAGAGAAGCTGAAAAGTACGGAACACGACTTGGAGCATTTTCAGAAAACCATATTGCAAATATAATGACCAAAGCTCTTTCGAAGGGAAAGTTTGAAGAGTTGAGATCAACGGTGAAAGTATTCAAGAAAAATCTCGAGTAGTGTTGGAATTTATATTTTATTGTTGTTGTTGTAATGATTAGAGTGTTGCTTGTTCAGTTGGTAAAAAAGGCAATAGGTAGCGATATTTACTGTTTAGAGAAGATTTACGGCAAAGTTTTTCAATTTACTATTTAGCAAGCAAGTGTATAGCTTTGCACTATATATTTGTAATGTACGTTTCATTTCAAAGTAATCAAGTAACACAACTTTGTTCAAACAAACTTTAATGTTGTTTCAGTTTTTCTAGTTATTTTTCTTCTTCTCTACACTCCTTTACCATAGCTTCTGGTTTTCATACAATAATATATGATTTTGAAATAAAATCGAGCAAAAAGAGGTGGGGTTGAGGATGATCGAAAAGAAGAAGAGAGCTTGAACCAAAGTGGAACAATTTATTACATAAACAAAAATGTGCACATTTTAGAAATCAAAGAGGTGAACGAGTTTTAGTTTTAAATTTCCAATCGTTTTTCTTTAGTTGTGTGAGCAAGAGCAAGAGATTGTAACAACAAGATAGTGAAGAAATTGTGAATTCACTATTCTTCTTGTTCCTAAACCCCCCCTATGATCTGAACTTTGAAGCTCATCATACTGGTTCTGACGTAAACAGTTCTTGCCTTAGCCTTTGTCTGTTAACAGTAATGTAAATAAATCCCATGCAAAAAAAATAAATCCAATGCAAAGTCAACCTATGAATTAATCAATTTAGCCAGAAGAAGACAGGAATGCGTGGCAAAAATGATTAACAATGCTACAAATTACAATGGCAAATTACAGTCAAGCATATGTAAATAAATTAAGTTGTCCTGCACATACATTCTTTACACCTTGGATATCTATAAACACTTCTTGCCTTAGGCCTAGTCTGTACATGTTTAGTTTGTCTGACAGCTTTCCTCACTCTCTGTTCAAAAATACGCCATTCTATTGTAGAGTTCTTCATGAATATACTAGCAAGCCTGCGCTTATTTGGACGTATTGTCGGCATTCTTCCTCCACCATAATATATTCGATAACCAGACACCAAAGACGATAGCTGACTTCCTGAATCAGTCATGGCAAATGCATCCGAGGCAGCACAGCCTATGAAGTCCAGTGCTGCTAACTACAATAGAAATAATTCTGTGTCATTCATCAGAAGACTAACAGCAGCACCAAAATGATTCGGTCCTCAATAATGCCGAACGTTTAATATGAGGAGCAATTTATAGAACATATAGAACATGAAAAGTGCACAAAACAGGATTTACTGTAACAAGGAGCTTAGGTTTGTAACATCATTGAAATAAATGAAACAAGAATGACGGTAGCAGCAGCAAACCTGAGATGAATAATTAGCAAATGGTTCGAGTTCCGCTGAAGAAAGTAAGTTCTCTTTAGTGACTAATTTAGGGTACAAGCTGGTCAAAGCAGCCAACCGTGAGCGACCTCCATACAGATTAGAACCAGCTACAAATATGTTTGTCTTGCGGTTAAAGCCAAGAGCAGCAAGCATGAGGATGGATTCTTCAGGTGTCAATGGACATAGCCCTTCAGACCTGAGCTCTGAAGGAGAAGGCAATCTGCACAGAAAACTCCAATTACTTTAAATCAAAGTAGCTAAAGAGCAAAAAAAAAATCATAAATTAAAATTATTGTGTTTAAAAGAAGACGAGTACAAGTGTTTCCGGTATAGGTGAAGAACTAGTTGAGATGAAAAAATTATGATACATACTTTGTAGTATTTTTCATCAATGCCAGTGCAGGAAAATGGATCTCACGATATGCTTCCAATTCTTTCCTCTCTTCTTCACCTCCCCCAAATTCACATAAGGAATGAGCTACCATGTCAATTTCAAATCTGAGATGTAAAGCCAAGTATTTTGAAGCTTTCTTGGAACTTTTTTCACTCTTCTCCAAATTTAATTCTCCAAATGGACCAACAAGATGCCGATCCAATGGTCCAATAAGACCTGCATGCCCGCGCAACCTCTTAAGAAGCAAAGCAGCAGTTTCTTGTATTCTGGGAACAAATTGCAGGGCGTGAAAATTACATCTGCAACGAAGTCTCTAGATGAAGTCCTCAATTAGGAAAAGCATAATAGGGCTTGAGATTAAGAAAGTTAATAACAGTAGAGCATTGCCGGGCTAGAGAATCAGATCATGAAAATTAGATTGTAATGTCTAAGTATCGAAGGATATTTACCTGCAGCTCAAATGGAATTGGATCAAATGCCAAGCGATTCCCAAATCCAATAAAGTGAACAACTTGATTTTTAAGTATAATAGGCAGGATGTGTTTCAAGTAAAAACTCGGCTTAGCCTCCTTTCCCATGTCAACATCAGTTACCTGGTAAAGTCTTCTAACAATTAAATACAAATAGGACTCATATCGTTGAGTTTAATCAGCTTACTACAAGGGAAGGGAGTGACTTACAACACTGCCGATTGCCTCCAAGTCCAAAGACTGTAGTTTTTTAGGAAGCTCCCTCACTATCCGAATATCAGGAGTCAAGTTGTTAATAAAATGCTCCTCCTGATAGATGTCTCCGAATTGACTATGAAATTATACAATATAAGAATTTATAAGCTAAATTGACGGTCAAAAAATCATAATAGAAGAGCCATGGACTACAGATGTGGCATCGAAATGGTACAAACAAGAAAAGGCTAAAACTAGAGATTCAAATAAGCCATTTTCCCCAACAAACACACGAATAAGTTAAAACAAGAATGCTAGAAGTGGTAAAGTACAAAGTCAAATATTCAACCCATCCCCCAAAACTGTTGATAAATCTTATAACTATTTATCTGAATAATAAATTTAATTCAACCAATACTGGTTGATCAAATTTGACACGCATATTATAACATGCCGCTAGTAATCAATTTCTCCACTGATCATTCACCCAGTAACTAAATATTAGGTTTGATCAAATAAAAAAGACATATATCCATCCCCCAAAATTGTTGATAAATCTTATATCTATTTATCTGAATAATAAATTTAATTCAACCAATACTGGTTGATCAAATTTAACATGCTTATTATAACATGCCGCTAGTAATCAATTTCTCCACTGATCATTCACCCAGTAACTAAATATTAGGTTTGATCAAATAAAAAGGACATAGGGAAAACAAAACAGACTAGGTATGTGAATAAGGATAAGGAAGAAGGGCAATGAGTGAGAAATAGACAAGGTGTTACCTTGTATCTCTCCATACACTACTGTACATGAATTGTGGGATAACCAAAGTTGAATTGAGTAACCGGGCCACGACAACAGCATTACAAACCTGTTGCAACTCACAATCAGCCCAAATGACGTTAATTATTTAAGATAAAGCTTATTAATTTTTTCTCGTTTCAAATAAATTAATCCCAAATGATTCAGAAGCGTTGTCCGACAAAGAATACTTACAGCTACTCGTTGTTGATTGATCCCACCATTTGCAGTAACCAAAATGTATCCATTACTTCCTTCTATTGTAGTAGAGTAGAAGAGACCAAACTGTTAGTACTCTTACTCAGCATGGACTAATAAGCCTTTTTTTATTTTTTTTGCAGTGATGCACAGAAATATAATATAAACAATTGACGAATTTCGAAGTTCAGTTCAGACACACATACCATTAGGTTCCCAATTTCGCTGATCAGAACATGGTGTCCAAGAAGAAGCAGGGACCAAGGGTTCCTGCCACAAATCTTTTGGTTCACGTTTGTTCTGTACCAAATGCGAAATACCCAAGTCAGAGTTTCTGAAAATTGAAAATCTTGCTATGACAAACAATTGGAAAATCATTATAGAACTTGGTAGCTTATATAACTACAAATTAGGCACATTTTCTTCAATATACCTCTGCCAATGCATGGGCAGCCAATGCCAACATCCTTGCATAATTTCCCTTCTGCGTTTTTTTCTTAGTACTATTCTTATTCGATTTTCCCTGAAAAAATAAATATCAGAAACACAACAAACTTGTTCAGAAGGAAACAGATATAGGCACAATTTCAACTAACAACTTATTTAAATGTTTATTGTATAATCGGTTATCATATAAGTGCTTATCTATAAGCTATTTCTATAACAATATAAAATAAAGTCAAATTGTTTTCATATAAGCTATTTTCATAAGTAATCCTGAAAAGCCTATGTGCATGTTGGATATAGTTAGATATTAATTAGAATTAGTTTAATATAGTTCTACCTAGCTTAAACTATGGACCTGTTTGGATTGGCTTATTTGAGCTTATCTACTGCCATAAATTTTGTGAAATTAATTGAAAGAACTTATGACTTTGTTCATAGCTTATTTTCACAAGTTTTCTAAGATAACTTATGAAAACGGCTTATAGATTATACAAAAACAATTTAACTTTATTATATATATTTTGCTATAGAAATAGCATATACATTGTCCTCTAAGCTGGAAATAAGTTGTTTATCCAAACAAGGCCTATATTAAACTATTAAAGTAATTATAATTAATATCTAACTATATAGAACCGTATATAAGTTGAAATAATAATAAACAGTTTCCATAAGAAATCTAACAAGCAGTCTAAGAATGAAATGCGAATATTAATATATGAATGAATTGAAGAAGAGGCAAACCTGAATGGAAATAGAAAGAGAGGAACGAAGTGATGATTTAGGAAGAGGATGAGGTCGATGATCTTGTTGATGTTGAAGACGAAGAAGCATAACATAATTCACAATGAAAAATAAAGCAAGTAACGCAATAAGTGCTAAAAGCACTTTCGTTCGTTTTCTTCGGTACCATAACGAGAAGCAAGATGAAGATTGAGATGATCTGATTCGGGAGCTGGAGAGGCGACTCGGACCGAGTCTCGGAGAATGGTTCGGAGTTCGTGAATTTGGTGAGTTGGAACGGTTCCGATCTACGTCAACGGATAGCATGGTTCGGGTTTGGATATTTAGATCCGAGAGAAGAGGACTTGAAATTGAAATCTCAAAGAATTGTGAATGTCAAGCGCCAAGTGGATTCGTTCTATTCCCATTTTAGAACTTCCGTTTTACAATTTCATATTTTATTTTTTTGGTAGAGACAAAAATAAAATATTTGCAAGTGATAGGAAGGCCGAAGGTGTTACGCATCAACAAATTTACTCATGCTCAAGAATATATAAACATGAGTCACATATTTTATATATCTAACATTTTCATTATTCATGTATTTATGCATGACTTCTATACTCACGATTTTTATTTTATTTTTTTGACAAATCACAACTCACAGTTGAAAGGTCATTGAATTAGAGATTATATTTACACATTCATTTCTCCATGTGTTTCAAAACGGTTATTTTGTTCCCTCTCTTGCTACGACTCTTGTAATAATCTTCTAAAATGGATTGTAATTATCATGTTAAGAATTTTAGACCTACTAGACTTTCTAATATGGTGTACAAACTTATTTTTGAAGTACATATTAATCGTATAAGACCTATTTCAAATATCACCATTGACCCTTATAAAGTAGTTTCCTTCTAGGTACGAGTACGATTGATAATGTGTTTTTGGCTATAATAAGATGAGCTTGTGTCTATCAACAATTTCATCAGATTTTATTTTCTTTTTTCTCCCAGGAAACAAATCTACTAAACGCCAGGTCTTGTTAGACCATTGAAAGATCATCTCAATATTTATCACCTCTTACCATAAAATTGCATCCAATAAAGACAAAACTTCATGAAAGTTTTATGGATCAACCTCTAATTTTTAAACACAAACAACGTAATTGGTTCCACAATCTTTAAAAACTCTTGCTTTCTTACCTCTTTGAGGTTTTGTTTCAAGTGGTATCAATATTAATACTTGATAGTTCGTCTTCAAAGCTATTGGCATGACAATTCATACCGAAAGTTTTGAATATGAATGATTTGGTATGAATATTCTTATTGGAAGTTTAAAATACGAAATATCAAGTATAATATATTGAAAGTTTTGAAAATAAAATGTTTGATACACAATTAAATTTTAAGAGAAAAAGAATTGTGTTCAAAAAATTGTTTGGTACACAATTAAATTCCATAAATTTTAAGAGAAAAAATGTGTGCTGGAAGTTTTGTGGGGTCGTGGGAGTGAGAGAATACTCTGAAATACTTGAAAAATTGTAGTTTTTCCAAAGTGTTAGAGCAAGAAAAATTGAGTTTTTGTGAAAATATATGGATGAAGCTAGAATTAATATGGTGTGAAATACAACAGTCCCCAACAGTGGGTCAAACTGAGAGTTACAAGCTAGAGATCTGGGCTCAAAAGCACAAGTCAGAAACTGTGTTAGTTCGCCTCCAAGAACAAAAATTTTGCTCTTTACCCAATACTTTTTGCGCGCTTCCAACTAAAAAGACTAAAATACCTCTGCGTGAGTTAACTCACACTGCGTGTTGTTTTAAAGGCATGCAGAACCTCATTTCCCATCTAAAATTCCAAAATCTCTCTCAATTGAAGAATAACATTCAGTTGATTAGAATTGAAGAACGGTGGGAGAATAACGTTCAGTCGGCTAGAATGAAGAACGACGACGACGACGTGAGGAGCATGTTCTCGATTTTTTGGCAGCACGACATATTCCCGTGGATCGATATGTTTGTCATGTTGCTGAGATCAAGTGAATATATTTTCAATAATTTGGTTCCGCCAGAAGATCGTGATTAGGTAGCATTCACCCGAAAATTGGACTTTCCAACTACAACAATTGTCTTACCTCTGGGTTTATTCCAAAAATCAGCTACGGTTTATTTGAATTCACGCTGAGTTTATTCGAATTCACGCTGGTCTTATTTAGTCTTTATTCAAATTTAATTATTTAATACGCAATTTTTATTTGAATTCGCGTTGGGTTTAATTAGTCTTTATTCAAATTTATCTATTTAATACGTAATTTTTATTCAAATTTATTTATTTAATATGCAATCATAAAATAAATGCAAATATAAACAAAAAATAATAGACATAAAATCTCATTTTATAAATATAATGGATACATTTACAATGGGGTAAAATTAAATCCGGGTTAAAAAAAAAAACCACCAGGAAACCTACATACCTGAGGTAAAACTAAATCTCTAAATCTACAGATTTAGTTTTACCCAGTGACGAAGTCAGGATTATCATAAAGCCTGAGCAAAAAAAACATTGCAACACATTTATAGGGGTTTAAATAAGAAATTGCAACCAAATAATCAAAACTCTAAAGAAATTGTCAAATTTATAGGAGTTTATATAAAAAATTCAGGGGGATTTACATAAAAAAATTGCAAAAAATTTGGACCGGAGCTCGGGCAAGTGTCCGGGCTCGCCAGGCCTTAGAACCGCCAATGGTTTTACCCAAGTAGGTTGTCCAACCTTTTTGGGGTAAAACTACACATACTTCATTTTGCCCCAAGATGATTGGTCACCAATCATCTCCAATTCAAAACAACCTCTTGAAATCTTCAAAGATGCCTATTTCTAGAAAAGATCAAGGATGGAAAAACAACATTGTTGTTGTAGAAGGAAGAGGAGGGAGAAGAGTTAGGAGGAGAGAATGTGAGAAATGGTGTGAGAAATAATGAAGAGAATGAGGGTATTTTTTTTTTTTGAGCAAAGACAAA
>Ga0209282_1001997_pt1 | contig 11561 bp, 7 predicted proteins | sample Mtrugardesep15_FD_187529 | JGI IMG/M metagenome (GOLD analysis project Ga0209282, IMG submission 187529) | Root nodule microbial communities of legume samples collected from California, USA - M. trunc garden sep15 (SPAdes) (version 2) | ecosystem: Host-associated > Plants > Roots > Nodule...
TTGATGTTTCTTTAGAGGATTTTCTATTTGAATACTAAATTATTTCTAATTATAATTTTGTCTACCAATGCATCTTGTGCAGTATCGGAAGCAGGAATCACTATACTGCCACATCCTCCCAATGCTGTTGAGGAAAGTACTGTGGACGATGGTGACATTCTAGAAACAAATTCAGTTACTCTGAAATGGCCAAAGAAACCTGGAGTTTCAGAATTTGATTTGTTTGACTCTGAAGACACGTGGTTTGATGCTCCACCAGAAGGTTTTAGTTTGACTGTAAGTCTAATAATTTTTTTTTTAAATGTATATAAAGCTATACAAGTTTTTATATTATACTCAATTACATACTTTGTTTTTTTCCGAACTTTCTTCCAGTTGTCACCTTTTGCTACTATGTGGAATGCCTTCTTTTCATGGATAACATCGTCTTCTTTGGCATATATATATGGGAGGGATGTAAGTTTTCATGAAGAATTTCTATCAGTTAATGGGAGAGAATATCCTAGCAAAATTGTCTTGACAGATGGTCGTTCATCTGAAATAAAACAAACATTAGTTGGTTGTCTTGCTCGAGCTTTACCTGCAGTTGTTGAAGAGCTCAGGTTGCCAATACCCGTAGATATATTAGAGCGAGCGATGGTAAGATTTTTAATTTATCTGTTTATTATAGTTGTTTTAAATTAAGTCATTAAGTATTTATTACACTCTGGTAGCAAGACCTACTGCAATTTATACTGTATCGATTAAGACATCCCTGTTATGTTTGTGACCCCTCCAAAAAATGCAGAGCCACTTATACACACAAAATAAGGAAATCAACAAAACTGTGGAAAAGGAAAAATCACTTCGCACCTAATAGCACATGCTCTTTGTTGGAAGCAAATACTGAAACGATATCTCCAACTCCAAGTTTCATCAATTTAGCATCTGTGAAAAGGAACTGGTTTAGACGGCAGTTTGAATAATTCTTTGCTTTTAAAACATTGCTTCATTATTTGGAAAAATGAAATATAATTTTAGAAACAACATCATAAATTTGCGAATGGTGACTAGTTATGGCACAATGTTAGCAAGTTCTGGAATTTACTTCCTGCAAAGGCAAGATAAGGCTGGTTGCTATTGACCCATAACACATGGCCAACCATTTCTTTGTTTCTTATACTCTGTGGTTTATAGGACCAGTCCACCTTCTTTTTCAAAATTTAGAAATTTCCAAAAAATCATGGGTTTAAGGCTGTCTGTTGCAGTTAGGCTTAAGATATATTCTCATATCAGTATTGAAAAAAGTTTTTCAATATATCCATTTTTTGTTTATATGAGGATGAGTTAAGTGCACAACTTTCTTTTAGGTACGCTTGCTGGATACAATGTCGTTTGTGGACGCACTACCGGCATTCAGAATGAAACAGTGGCACGTGGTTGTTCTCTTGTTCGTCGATGCATTGTCTGTTTCTAGAGTGCCTACTCTTATCTCATACATGACGGACAGGAGGGACTTGTTTCTCAAGGTGAGACCGTTTGTTTATATTGTTCTGATTTATTATTTTACCCACATTACTGTGGTAGCAATCTGATTGACGCACATGAAGGATTTCATAATGATATCAGGTTGCATATATAAATATCCCGACAAATATTTAATCCTTATTATTTTATTTGCTAGTATTTTGGTTACTTTTTATCTGCATTTCCTTCACCTTTCTTTGTTTATTCTAAATGTGAACTTAAAAAAATAAACCCCCCATAACTTAGCTGCCCCATGCTTTCATAGTTATACGAGCTTGCATGGATATCCTGACAAAAACGCTTGATCCCTGTTATTTCATTTGTTATTATTTTGGTTACTTTTTATTGGTGTTTCCTTCACCTCCAAACTTATCAAAATAAAATCCCACATAACTTAGCTGCTACCATGCTTAGATATTATTTTACTCTATAATTTGGTTTATCTAATGTGGTTCTCCAATAGCTGTAGACTTGAAATTCTTTTCCAAAACTTGCCTTACATTAGCAGTTCAGCTCGTAACTGCTATGTGGATTTTTAGTTAAAGTGAGGTTGACTACATGATGTGCACTCAAATTGCCATATGAATAAAATTTACTTGCATATGCATTTTGACCTTTACTTTATTTTGAATATGGGAATGATGTTAATATGGGCACTTGTTTTGGTTGGATATGATGTATATAAACTGAGGTTAATCCTATCTTATGTTATGTCTTGCAATGATTTCACTCAACGTTTAATTTGTTACCCATTGTTCTGGTGTTGGTTTGGTGAAGCAGGTTCTGAGTGGTTCACAAATAGGCAAGGAAGAGTATGACGTTTTGAAGGATTTCATTGTACCGCTTGGTCGAGCACCTCATCTCTCTTCTCAAAGCGGAGCGTGACAGCATAGAATTTCCTTCGTAATTGGCCAAAAGCTTGAACTTAATCAAACACATATAGGACTTTTTTTTAATCATGAACACAATGTTACCTTTCTTTTTAGGAAATTACCTTCCAAGCTTTGGAGTGTTAAGTAAATATGTTCATCGATGTCAAACATCCAATGATAAGTCATCATGGCCACTAGCAACAGAGGAATCCTATTTTATCTATATGCTACTCTAATGATGTTTGTGGGAGTGATTAATGCAGAATTGATATTCAAATGGACAATCTTCCGAGTTATCGTTTTCTATTGAAACGGCCATTTGTATTAATTGGTGGTTTGCAGTTTCTTTAATGTTCTGAAGAGATATCTTTTACATAGCAATTGGCATGAAAACATAACAGTGGTAAAGGTCTAGTATTTGGGGAATAAAATTACAAACTATATTAAATGAAAAACTTGTAAAGTTCAAACTATATTCAAGGAATTTCTATTTCATTTGTTCCCAATTTTTTTTTTTTATAACTTTTTAGTATTATGCATAATGACAAAAATGGTAAGTTCCTGATCTTTTTTATTTGTACGGGATTAAAACTTCAGCCAATTGAAGTGAGGGAGTGGTTCTATTGATTACTGCGTGTGCCTACACAGCTTGATGTGCTCTACTGCCTCAGTGTCACTTACGGTTATCTTTACTAGTAAATTGGAAGAAGATTATTCCATATTTCGTAATAAGAAGCTACAATGAGCAATAGTAATTGTAATAGTGCTCCTTCAGTCAGAGGGAAAAGCATATCAACAACTTGATAACTCACAAATTAACAAGGCTTGCTTTCTTACTATTCATTACAAACATTTAAGTTTTAGTACAAGAAACAATTATCTTCGTTGCAATACATGTTTATGATGAATATGAAGACCTCTATATTCACAATAATAATGAAATAACTGGTAAAAAGGAATCACGAGTTTACATAAATACTCTTCACCTTGAGACACCAATCTACACTCCCACAGCAACTTCATAGGATACAATTTCTGGTGTGGAAGCATTTAGAACCAACACACTGCTCTGAGCAAGACCATTCTGTGACTCTTGTTCTATCCCATTCTGGTATTCAGAAATATTAACAGTTGAATCTTTACATTCTTCACTGCCTTCTACTATACTTGTTTTTGCATCTTGGTTGATTACTGATACCTCGTTTGTGGAAGACATGATAGAATCCTTTTCTGTTTTTGTGACCGCGATTTCTTGAGATTGTACCTTGGCTTGAGTTCTTTTGATTGGTTTCTTTGTACTCATATCTTTATAACCTTTTACCTTTGCCTTGGTTGAATCATTCTTCTGTTGTTTCTCATGTGGGATAGAACTAGGTTTATCTTCTGAACTGTTGTTCACAATAGATCCTTTGTTTCTTCCAAGCTTTGGTGATTTTGGGCGTGTTGTAGGTATCTAATTAGTAGATAAAATACAACAGTATAAGAAAGGGTTAAAGAAGCATTATCTCAAGTAATCAGACTATATATTGTAAGAGGAGTTACCTTTTTCAGCTCAACTTTTGGAGGAGGTTCCTTATAGAAACTTGGCATTGGAGCTGCTTTGAATGTCATTTTCTTTCTTAATTTCTTGATCTCTGCCTCTTGGCTTTCCTACAAGAAATCAAATAAAAATAAATGAATACGATAATAAGCTAAAGAGCTGCCAATGAAAACTCAAACCATATGGAACAAAATATCTATGAGTTATTCGCATCGATACCTTTGATTTCTCTTGCAGATTACTTATCTCAGCTTCTTTTTCCTGAATTTTCTCTTCTAACTTTGAGAAGAACTGGATGAAAAGGATAAAAAAGGATTAATATCTATCATATGCAATTCAATATCAATATGCTTTAAGGTTTCAACAACAACCTCTCTTCGCTTTTCAGCTCGTTCTTCCAATCTGAAGGAAAATCCAGAGCCATTGCTCTTCTTACCAGGAGTAAGACTTCTGATAGCATGTAAACTAAATTTCATGAATCTATTATAGGTATAGAAAAAGAAGAAAGAATGGCAATGCCACAAGTTCATATCCTAATGAGACATATTAGTGTAAGATTTAGTAATCTTACGAAGTTGTCGAATTAACATCGTCATCTTCTCTGTTCGGCTTTTCACTTTTCGCAGGGTTTGAATTCTGATCAACAGGTCTGCAGTCATGTGGAAAACCATAAGGTCATAATTCGTTCATCATAAATATGTTGGAGCATTCTCCTAAAGATATATATGAATTCATGCTTATAGTTGAATCTACCTTAGACTAAAATGTATTGATGAATAATATTATAAATGTGACTAACTTTAAAGAATGGTTAATAATTTAGTAAATTTTGGAAGTTGAGATTGCAGTCGTGGCTACAAATTACGCCACAAATGCGGCCACAGTTGAGGTCACATATGCTTAAAATCATTGAAGTTACATAATAATTTTGGTCGTGGACCATAATTTAAAACAATATAGTTTGGAGTTTAGGACTTACAGTGATGCCTCAGATGTCTGGCTTTTGGCAACTGCAGTCAATGGGGTAGACCTTCCAAACTGGTAGATAATATAGAAGTAATGAGCATGGAGACCAACGAAATGTAAAGAAGCTATCAATACATAGAAAAAGGCATTAACAAACAAAAAATCTTTACCTCAGAGCTTTTAAAGCTATTTATAGATGTCAAAGAAGTCCTTTGTTTAGAGTTTCCCTTGTTTGCTTTTGCCTCCTTTGAGTTTGTCAACTTTCTTGAACTAAGAGTTGAAGTCACAGCTTGAATGTGCTTATTTTCTGTCTTCTTAAGAATCCCGTCGGTGCTTTTCTTCATAGCATCAAGACGAGCTGATTTCGATGGGAATGTAAGGCTCTTCGAAAGGTTTTGTTGTCTTTGTGTTTGAGATGATGAAGTTGTGCCCTTCAAATTTGGTTTAACTTTGATGGTAGATTTAGTGTTCTTTGAAGCAACACCACTTTTGGCACCAGGTTCCTAACATGATTTCATAAGGTCAATTATTTACTTTATGACATGTTTGAATTGACTTATTTGAGCTTATCTATCGACATATTAATCTACATGATAGTTTATGAAAAACAACCTGTAGCATATATGAAAATAATCTTTTGATTTTATCTTTATTTATAGCAATAACTTATAGCTTATAGGTTATACATAAACACTTATATGCTAAACATTTATGCTATAAGCACTTAATTAAACTGCTTATCCAAATATCGTAAATGATCATTGGTTGCTTATTTAATGATAAGCAATTATGATACATTGATTATGGTACCTTGGAACTTTTGGCGGTTTTAGTAACAGCAGAATTGTTGCCATCAATTTCTACTATGGGTTGAGATACTGCATTCTTGGGCTCAATTTCTGCATTACCATTGTCTTCAACTTCTTTATGTATGTGTTCTACCTTGGTTGTTTCTCCAATAACATGTTTCTCGTCTTCCATAACAACTTCATTTTCAGATTCCATTGTCCTACAAATAGTCACAAAAAATAGAGGTTAGTTTAGACATAATCACTTGTAATCAAATAACAATTTGTTTTGTTTTGATTTTTTTCCTGAATCAAATTACAAAATACAATGAATATAAATAGAAAATCCAACAAAATATGCATAATTCTAGCGAATTATATTCCTAAAACATGTATGGTTTAAGTCCACGCTAACTTCTTTTTATAGAGGAAATCCAGGCTAACTTTACCAAGTCCTTTTATTTATGATAGTCGGAACCGATGTGGTGCGGCACTTGTACTCGGCCGCTTAAGCATGTGGTCAGGTTTAATCGTTGTTGGGTGTGTATGGAAAAACAATTAGATAATGTATCTCAATTACCTGGTAAAATTAGTCTTTATAATTGCGCGTGGGAGTAACCTATATGCCATTGATTAAAGCTATTTTTAAAATTTGACAATTTTGGTTGGTCCATCAAATACTTGATCTGAAATACTGTGGTATGACATGTTTTAAATGAAGTTTCTCCAAAAAAAAATGTTAAGATAATTTTCTTACAATTTCATCAATATTCATCTTTTCTCATCATTAAATCATATATAACGTCATTTAAAACACATCACCGACTTTGTAGTTCAAAAATATGATGAAGGAATCAAAACTTTCATATTTTAAAATAGGAGGATCAAATCTGCAAAATGGTGAAAATAGAGGGACCAAAACTGCAATTAAGATGAAAAAATTAAAGCTTAGAAACACTGAGATTATATTTTCAACTCAAAATTCTAGATCCTCCCAATGTTGTAACTTTGATTAATCTTCTTAAGGTTACACTTCTTTGAAAATAAAATCATGGATTTGAATTCTCTACAATGTTTGCCACAAATCTGAATTCAAATTCTCAGAATAAGATTCTGATGCTACATTTTCTCAGTAAAATTAAGAAACAAACAATAAAAAATGACATTAGAATTAGATCTTCATCCCCTGCAACAAACTATCCACAATTCAATGAAACTAATCATAATTCAAATAAAAATAACAAAAAAGACAAACAAAAAAAATGCATATGGAAACATAAACACATGGAAATTGAGAATTTCTAGATAGCATAAATGATGCATAAAATACACACTGTGTACCTCTAAAACTTGGGTTTGAGAGATTGAATTATGCCAAATATTGAAGAAGTGATTTTGTTTTGTAAGTGCTTTTGGATTGGATATGTGAAGTGTGATAGTTGAACTTGAAGATGGAAACTGAAGTTGGTGATACTAAGGTTTTCTATGCAAGAGTGATTTGTGGGGAGAAAGCTCAAGTGGAACTAAGCTAGCTTTCAATGAATTGGAAATGTAATAGATAGATAGATTAATAGCAACTGTCACAATGACTCTTCTACCACTCCCTCTAATATGTAACTGTCACTGCAATCAATAATTTTTCTTTTTGTTGTTTTTTGCTAGCATTGCATAGCATTGAGGTGAAACTATAAATTCCTGACATAAACATATACATATGACATTCTTACGCATCAATATTTGTAATAAATTGAGATAACTCAATAGATTTTGTTACCGTCTTGACAGTCGATCCATTCCTCATATTTAAACTTAAACTCTAACTGTTCTCTGCAAATATTCACTATTCATCTTTTGTTGTAATTTGGTTTCATGCCCGTACGCGGGTTCGCTGGGTTGCGCCTGTGAGAATTTTGCTAGGATAAATTAGAGTAGTTCAATGATTAAATATTTGTAATAAATTGAGAAACCTCAATGATTAAATACAATCACATGTTTCGATGTTGTGTCAAAAAATAAACACTTTTTAATATAAAGTGTCGGTGCTACATAGGGTGAAACCGTGTGCTTGGAATCAAAAGATATATAAACAATATAGTTTGTTTTCAAGTCTACATGTATAATGAGTTGTTGTAGGACAATTAATTGCATTTGTGAGATAAATAAATGATGATTTGGATATATAACTAATTATTTTTTTAGCAACATTGTTTATTTGTCGATAGTATGTGATAAGAGATTAAAGACTATGTCCTAATAGTGTAAATTTTGTATACAACGTCATTCAATAAAATTTCACCACATAGTGTTTATATTTAATCATTTATGTCTCGATACTGTCAGAGATCAAACACTTTTTAATGCACCGAAACATATGATTATATTTAATCTTACTCATGGTAAAGATGGATTGTTCTGTGAATTTTTACCACAATTTATTAACTATATGTGTGTATATATTATATATGTTTGTAGAAATATACAAAACGTGTTTAGTTTCTTTCTTTTTGAAAGGGTTAACGTGCTTAGTTAAGAAGTCAACTATTCACCTTAAAAAGTTTAATTATTCAATCATTATAATTATATGACATGACTCCCCTATAATAAGAAATTAATTTGTATCAACTCTTGAAACTAACAATGGCAAGAGGGTGCCACTGCCAGCAAAATTTGTTTATAAAAAGGAAAAGAAGGTTGGTAAAGTGTTTCTTTACATAAACAGAAACAACCAAAAACAGAGAAGAATAGTTCATTTGTTAGTTAAAATATAATATTTTGAAGATTTTGGCCACAGACAAAGATAATTGACTAAATAAATTAAGAATTAATTGGATGATTCTGGTTTCTTAGGAGCGGTGGAGAGAGATTTGTCCATATACGATGAATTATTTTTGGTTGAACGTATATAGCATATATTCATGAAAATAATGCAAACAATGATTGGTGAAATTGAACTTAATTCCAAGTTTTTTTTAAGAATCCAAAGCTAAATTTTGTCCTAATGTAAAGCAAAATGTTAATAAGAAATACATTTTTAAGTTGGTTTCATGTGTTTAAATATTACACTATCCATATAGTATCATTTGAGAAAAGAAAATGCTAATGAATAAAAAGTATAAATCATCTAGAAATGAAGTAAAACAAACTTTTACGTGTGTGGAAAAATTGGAATACCTTTTGAGGAAAAACTAAAGTTACAATTCAATTTGTTATAAGTTTATATACATATAAATTCTCAAATATCTTTTAGATATATCACAAGGGTAAGAGAATGAAAAGACGAAAAAGTCAAAGATGGAAACACAACATAACATAAGTCACTATCTTAAAACATGAGAATACAAGAACAAAGCGTGGGGGCCGGGTATATGTCCTAACTCAAGACTAATACAAGCCATTAGACATAGCAAGAGGTGTGTCCCCCTGGCTTAAAACCATTTATATAAGTTATACTGTAATTTTATACAAGTTGAATATGAAACTCTTATCAAAAGGAAAAATTAAAGCAGAAGAAAAAGACAAAAAATACTATAATTGAGGGAACTAAGCTAGACAATATCTCGATAGAGGAAAATGATATGTAAAGATGATCTTAAGTTCATGAGTAAGTGAAATGTCTAGTTTAACGAGTTAATCTGTACAAGAGTTTCCTTCACGCAAGTTATGAACAAAATCAAAATTTCAATCTCTTACCATATAAGAACGAATTTTATCAATAAGATAAGCATAAAGGTGAGTAGGTAGGACCCCGTCCTTAATAAAAGTCCATGTGTGTTTGAGAGTCTGACTCACAAAAGAAATAACACGAAGCTCTACATTAATATTAGTAGTATGAACACAACTTCAAGCAAAACCAATGATCCAACCATCTAGAGAATTTCCAAGGAGACCCCAGATCTTGATCTACCAGGGTTACCAATTGAACTACCATCAACATTAACTTTAATCACATTATCTGATGGAGGGAGCCAAGAGACCAATCTAGGAATAGGGATAGGAGAAGGACCATAAAAAATCTTCTAGATAGAATTATAAAGAGAGTAAATTTGACCAAGAATAAACCAGATGAGATGATTAATGTTAGAGAAAGCTTCGTCATTTTTAGACTTCCAAATAAACAAACATTCAGTAAAAAAGAGTGTGTTATACCGACCAGTTGCATGTAGCTTGAACCATATCTCAAGATCATTTTTAATAGTATCATTATGAAGTCAAACCTGAGCTGGTGTCAAACCTGCATGACTTTTGGACAATCACACACCAAATATAAATAAGTTTATGATGATACACCACATCTATAATTAAATTTATATTTGATCTATTATGTTTAGAAAAATGCTTAATGATACGAATGAGATTTCAACGAAACACACAAAGACAGTTTATATGTGGAAAAAAAAACAGTCAAACAATCATCTCTCTTCTCTCCCTCTCCCTCTCCCTCCAGGTATAACTAGTTTAACTTCTTTTAAAAGATTTTTTTATAAAAAGAAAACAAAATTGACACATGTAGAAAAATAGAGGGGGAATGGTGTTTTTGTCATTGTGCTAGTTATAAGAAAATTTTAAGGTATATTGAAGTTTGATTAGAGACTGGGTAGCACTTTGGTGACATTGGGATGCCAATGTCAAAACCAACCACAATGTCACAAGTGTGCAAAAGGACAAAAAACCATGACTTTCTTCTCTCTGACTAACAAGCATTTTTTTTATCTCTTTGTGCATTTATGACATTGTGATTAGTCAATGTCACATGACATTGACACCCCAATACCCCTTAAACAAAATTTGTTTAACATTTTTTCCTAAAAGAAAATTGTTTAACATTTGAAAAGATTGAAGAATTGGATGAAGAGTACAAGGTACAAAGACTTGCTTGGACACAAGTATTAACAAAACTCATTCAAACACACTCACATGAATGTAAAAAGTATGAAAGGACATAATTAAATAATTTGTATTTTTAAAATAGTTAAATGATATGTATTTTATAAGTGTGTCTAAATGACTTTTTTTTTCTTGTCAAATAGTTTAGTGACTAGAATTAATCATTTTTCCAAGTAAATAAATAGGGTGTACGAAATTCGAACCCCACCCCCTACATATAATAATTCATGTCCTTATCAACTGAGTTATGCTCACAGAGACTAAACGATTTTAATTTGAGTTTGAGACTATAAAAGTATTTTTCGAGCAGTACATATTCAATAAACCAACATAATTAACATTGTATACAACAATTTGATTTTTTATTTATCTTGAAGTGATGTGGCACGACCATGGAACATGATTGGTCGCATAGTAGGCCAAGCTTGACATGTGCCTCAGCACCCGGCGCCAACTATGCATGAGCTGTCGTGAAGTGGATAATCGGACGGTTGGTAGTGATAGGAAACGAAAATAATCGCAGTCAATATAAGTCCAAAATCCAAATCATTCTTCACGTTTTAGTGGGCCCATGTTATTTTCTTTCGAATTAAAACCTTTTTGGCCCCCAACCAACATGAGAAAACGATAGGAGTAGAGAACAAATAAATAAAGCACTTGTCTATCTTATTTTGTCCCTAAACTTTGCAGGATTTCCTATCTTTCCATAGTTTAATTTAGTGACTTTTTTTTTTTCCTCTTATCTCTCTATTAACTCATACCCCATTTGTCTTTGATTTAAATAATCTTATATCAATCACTATTTTATCTTTTAAATACTTTTTTTTTTATACTAAAACTAGTATATATTCATTCAAATAAGTAGAAATTGCACAATCGAGAACAATACAAATTTCAAGTGGCTAAAATAAACTGACAACATCCATTGTAAGCTAAAACAGCATGATGGCTCCAAGTGTGACAAAATAAAGGTGTTTGAAATATTCATGTTTCCAAATTCATAAC
>Ga0209282_1001998_pt1 | contig 11561 bp, 9 predicted proteins | sample Mtrugardesep15_FD_187529 | JGI IMG/M metagenome (GOLD analysis project Ga0209282, IMG submission 187529) | Root nodule microbial communities of legume samples collected from California, USA - M. trunc garden sep15 (SPAdes) (version 2) | ecosystem: Host-associated > Plants > Roots > Nodule...
CTCTGAATTAAACCAAGAATTTCCCATTCCCTCCTATTATATCCTTCCACCATCTAGATGCAGACCACAACCATACTTCTTCTTTTTCGTTCAACACTCCCCTTATATGGTCACCATACTTCTCCACTAGGACCTTTTTCCAAGTCGATCCATCACTATTAAACAACCTCCACCTCTAGTTTACGAAAAGACTCAAATTTACGACCCTACCATCCCTAACTCTCAATCCACCCTCCTATCTTGGTTGATAAACCGATTTCGATTTAACCTAACTAATATTTCTTCCTCCTCTCACTCCTCTCCAAAGAAACTCTCTTTGGATTTTAGTGATTTACTTCTTCACCTACACCGGCATTTAAAAAAAAAAAAAGATAAGTAGAATAACGGAACGACATTTAAATCCGAATTAAGAACTATTCGGCCTCTAAAACTAACATACTTATTCCCCAATGAATTTAACTCTCTCCTCCAAAGATCCAATAAAGGTTTCTAGGTAGATAAACTTCACTCATCATCCCCCACCGGTAGACCCAAATATTTAAACGGAAGGCTACCTTCACTACAATTCAAAAACTTACACTCCATCACCATAAATTTTGGTGCCACATTCACACCTACTAAACAACTTTTGTAAAAATTCACCTTCAACCTGAATGTCATCTTAAAATCCTTCAACAACGCCTTCAAAGTTCAAAGTTTCTCTACCGTTGCTTTCCCTACACAAAGTGTGTAATCGGCATATTTAAGGTGTGAGATTTTCATAACTCCCTGCCTAAACCCAAACCCTTTAAACATGTTAAGATTCGCTACATTCCTCACCAACTCACTAAAACCTTCAGCCCCTAGAAGAAACAAAAAAGGATCTAACAATCACCTTGTTTCGACCCCCTTTGAACGTTTAACTCCTCCATTGAACTTCCATTCATAGGGATCAACATACTTCCTCTAAATGCACATGTCTTCATCAAGCCACCCACTTTTGACAAAACCCCAACCTTCACATCATGTATTCCAAAAATCATAATCCACCAAATCATACGTCTTTTCATAATCAACATTAAGAATCGAACATTATTTTTTTTTAATTACTATTACCCCATCCACCAAATTCCGACCATTTCTAATAGAGTATGATATGAAAATATCGAAAGATTACAACCATGAAGTTTATACAAGTAAAGAGTGGATTTTTTATTTTTTTTAGCAAAGTGCATATTTTCTTTGTCTTAATGAAGTGTTAGACACAAATCATTTACACGTGAAAGGGGTTTGTTAACTTATCACATTTGGCAAAACTCAACTCCTCCAATTTCAAAGGTGAAGAATCTACTTCTGCATATTCATATGCAATGTTTACCATGACAAGAAGCATGATTAGGACTACCTCTAGCCGAAACATCAATATTAACCTTTATCCAACAACTATTATTTGAATTAGTGATATAATTATTAATTTGAGAACATTAAATCGATCCATAAATTATTGTGTCAACTAGATGCATCAAATACTAAGAACAATAGTAGGCAATTCCACATCCTTTAATTGGGAACTCCAATTAGGATTACAAATTTCCAAGAGGCTAGAGAAAGATTATGCAATCAATAGACCCTACGATAGTACAAAAGCAGAGTTTCCCAGTGGTCCATTTTTATTTTTTTTTGTTGAAGGAAGTGGTCCATGTTTTTGGTTAACAACGAAGGTGCTGAAGAAGATGGGGCAAAATTATTTTCACTTGTTGTGTGCTCCTCTTGAGCCTGTGCCCACATCAGAGCATAAAATCCAATGATTATGATAGAAGCTCCAATCATGCTGTACCAAAATGTGAGACAAAATTTTTAGAGTTAATAGTGATTTACCACCCTGTAATATATGTCATTTTCGGTTTTACTCTCTGTGAAATATATTTTTTGGATTTGGTCCTTGTAATTCGAAGATTTTTGGTTTTGGACCTTCATGAATTTTGACTGTACAAAATCGAAGATATGTCGGGGGTAAACTAAAATTTGTTCAAATTAACAAGTGGGTAAACCGAAATTTACTCAAATTATAAGGGAGTAAACCTAAATTTGCTCAAATTACAGGGAGTGAAATTTTTCATGAGGTCTAAAACCAAAAAATCTTCAAATTACAAGAATGAAATTCAAAAAATATATTTTACAGGGAAAAAACCAAAAATGACCTATATTACAGGGGTAAAACACTATTAACCCAAATTTTTAAAACAAATGTTAGTCTTGGATCAATAAACCATTTAAATTATTTTTCAAAAAATTGTGTTCTTTAAATGTATTTATTTACCTTCCAAGATAAAGATTGTTTCCCAAAAATAATACCCCCATGTCAAGTGCAATGACCACTCTTAAAGGGTTGAACATAGCTACATATATTGGTCCTTTTTTACGAAATGCCCATTTGTATACAACACTCCTCGATGATGCCACAAATATTGCCTATAAACGAACCGCCACAAAACTCAAATTTGCATATAACTACATCTTATCTTATCTTATAATTCTAAAATTTAAACAAACAATTAAGTTACCAACTTGAAAAATGCAGATTTTTAAGCAATTTTCCATAAACAAATCTACATATCACAAATAGCCGCCAATAAGTAATTTTCTGCACAATAAGCAATTCCTAGTGTTTAGGATAAGCTAGACTAGATAGTGACAGGAGAAAGTTTGGTAGATCTTATTTACATGGTTTTGAAAGAAAGCTTCCACAACCAAATTATACAACACTACAAATAACAACAAGTAAAAAGAAAAACATAAGATTGATTAGCCCCCACCAGTTAAGCCAACTGGATGCAAAAGGATATAGCGGCAAATCTCTTTCAAAATACAATAGAATCTTTGACGTGATTTGTACGTTTACACTAAACGTATCAATCAATGATAGTTTATCGAATAAAGTTATGTCAATTTCTCTCACGCACTAAAGATAAGATAAAATGATTTATTATTATTTTCGGTAGGAATTTATACTCACAAGAATGTGATGTTCTATCTACTTTTTCGGATCAATTTTCTACCTCCAAAATATATTTATTTATAGAGAAACTTATATGCTTCGGTTAATAGAAATAACCATTCAAAAAATTACATTTCTTCAATTGTCAAGCAATACACATTTCTCTCACAATAGTTACGTTCATCATACATAAATTTTGTCTATGTTTAGTATAACCTACCACCTTAAAAAAGCAAGAGTCTACATCCTCCTAGATATCCATGCTTTTGTTTGACAAAAGAGGGGTTGAAGAAGATGACAAAAGTTTTTCACTTGTTGTGTGTTCCTCTTGAGCCTTTGCCCATATCACAGCATAAAATCCAACAACTATGATAGCAGCGCCAATCACGCTGCACCAATAGGTTAAACCAGTTTTTAATTACAAAAAATTAGTCAATCTTGGAATAGTAATCATTTAAATTATATTTCACAAATTTGTTGGTCGTTAGATTTACCTTCCAAGATAAAGATTGTCTCCCAAAAATATTACCCCCATGCCAAGTGCAATGACCACTCTTAAAGGGTTGAACGTAGCTACATATATTGGTCCTTTCTTACGACATGCCCATGTGTTTACAACATTCCTCAATGATACCACAAAAGCTGCCTATAAATGATTAAATGAATAACCACAAAACCAAAATTTCTTGTTCAAAAATAAAATAAAATTTAAACACCTACCAATTATAATTCTGAAACTAAAAGAACACACTTAAATGTCCATGTTAGCTAAATCAAAATTAAAAACACATATTTTTAAGTTACAATATATTTCATGTAAAAATATTATGATGCAGACTTTTTTAATGTTTTAAAATTTCTCAATAATTTTAAAGCCTAATAATAATAATTATAACTATAATAAAGCTTAAATTAAACTTACTGAGTAACACACAGATAGCAACTCTTTATCAGGTCTGAGTCTCCAAGCATTTGAATTTCCCTCTGCAATGAGAGCTATAATGGTTGATATGATTACCACAAAACAGCAACAAATGGTTGTTATCACTAGCTCTTCTGGATAATCCTTGACAATCCAAGTCTGTATATATAGGTGGAAAAAAATGAATATATTATATTCCCCTATTGATGATAAAGCACGGTTGCAGTTCTAAATTACTCGTTGTGATTATGATGTGAACCAGTGTATTGTGGCAACATTCAAACAAATGCAACAGCTATTATGGTTGTTGTTGCAGAGACATCTAAATTTTTTATATTAGACACTGTGAAATCAATATTTTTTATGTGTCAACGAACGACCATAATTAAATATGAATCGGCCACATTTACTTGTATGTGTACATATTAATAGTTTGTTTACCTCGACGATAAACAAAAGAGAAAGACAAAAACTAGCAACTGCAAGAAGAAAAGCACCAAGTATCCAATCTGATTTCCCTAATAGGTAAATAGCACTTGCTCCCATTTCCATATTTTGAATGGCATCACTAATCAATGGTATCCCTTTATAAAATGTAACAACTAATGCCCCTGCAATAGAGACCACTGTGCCAATAACTTTTGCCTGGCTGCTATTTTGTTTCAAATTTATATTTTCCATCCTGAAAGTGGAAATCACATTGTTAATGCCAGTTTATTTTTTGTTGCATTTGCCAGGATTAAAGAATAGCAATGAAATTTTGAAATGTTTTTACATATAGAGAAATTTTAGCCTTTAATCACCGATTCACCTGCTATACTTTTAACTAACCATGCAAATTTACTATATCTCTATATATAAGAAAAAAGAGAATGGAGACGAGTTCTTAATTTCTGACCTTTATTAACCATTGTTTTTTTTTAAAAAACAAACCAAGGGTTAATAACATTTTTGGTCTTATAATATGAGTTAAATATGATTTTAGTGCAATATATTGTTTTTAGATTATGTCCTTACAATTTTAGTTCTTTGTGACATTTATCCATCCAAAAATTGTGATGCTGCCATTGTTGTCAAAATTGTGGGATTTTGCAATTTTGCTCACCCTCTTCGATCCAAATCCATAACAAAATCAAAAAACATGAAAAATCGTTGTAAGGTCGCAACAAATTCGCATGAAATCGCTACAAAATCACAGGCTTTTACACGATTTTGAAGGATTTTGGATTTTGATACATGTCCAATTTTGAGCTCGGTTTCAATTGTTTCCATTACATTACCATCATTTGTCGTCGTCTTCGTGAAAGCTCTATTTCATCCAATAAGAAAGAGACAATAAAGGTGAAAATGGAAGTGATAAAGTAGTGATGATGATGATGACGACGACGAGATTGATGAAGATGAAGGTGTTGATATGACGGGGGTGAAGGTGTCAAAGTGGTTTTATTAAAAAACAATGATCATATTCCTATATGTACTTATGTATTACAAATTACAAGAAAAAAAAACGAAGGAGGATTTGAAATGCGAGATCTAAAAACATATCTCTATGTGGCACCAGTGGCAAGTGCTATATGGTTCACGGTTCTAGCAGGTGTCTTGATAGAAATCAATCGTTTATTCCCATAAGCATTGACATTCCCCTTTTTTCATTCTAGTTATTGGCACGAGAAGGGGTGACAAATATTAAAGATCCAATAAAATATATGTAGGGATTTAATTGTAAGGCATTTTGGTAGAATCTTCCGATTTCAATTGAGATCTTATGAATTTCGATTTTCCTATCTCGATTCGATCCTACAAAAGTAGTTAAGCAAAATTCTCAATTTTGATTGCGATTTTACAATTTTTCTATCCCCTTTAGATATGAAGCAAAATCACGAGTTTGACAACTTTGGATGTGGATAGCAAAGGGAAGAACGGATTACAATTCAACTACACCAGTTGAAGCAAATGTGAGAAATGATGTGATAACATATGAAGAAGGCTAGACATAAGCTAGTCGGTTGATATGGCGAGTAGGTTTATGAGCCATTCATTGAAATCTCATTATTATATGTGCATAAAGAACTTTTTTTTTTAAAGAATGTGCATAAAGAACTTTTAGGTACCTAATTGTTATACTACATTATGGTTTCCTATTTCCAATTGGTAAAGTAGATTAACAGCTTAATCTAAATCTAGTAGGATACTCATATGCTAACTGGTGTGGAGATAAAACTGATAGGAGGATCACAACTAGTTATGTGTTTAAGCTATAAGAGCTCTGATGACAGGTCATCTTACGTTATTCTTAGCATGTTTTTCAGTCTATTTTAGTAGGTTTTACCAGCAAAGCAGAGGAGTATTAGATTAATTGCCTATGATTTCGGGACATTTGTAATGTTTTCTATATTTGAGACTGTAATTTTATTCTTCTCGGAAAATAGCAATTTTAGGGTGTTCTTTAAGTAATTAACGAAGAAATCAAGTAAATCAGGCAAGCAAGACATCCGAAGATTTATATGGGTCTTGGGAAGACAAAGCATGAAGATTCAAGAGGCCTCAAAAGACTATACAAAGGGAGAAATTATGTTCCCAAGTTCCAAGACAGCTTAACTATGAAGAAAACACCTCAACAGACAGAAAATACAGGAAAACAGAAGAAAATGCACTGAAGCGCCCGAAACACAACAGGAGGCGCTAGGTGCCCCAAAACAACACACTAAAGCGTCATTTTTTGTGACTTTTTCACCCCTGGAAGCCCATGATTTTAGCCCAAGTTAGGTGTAAAATTTCCCTATAAATACCGCCTTCCTCATTCACAATTTCTCATTCAGAACTGGAGCAGTTCAATAGGAAGGCGATTCTAGGAGGCAAGGAGGAGTTCTATCTTCTCCTATCTTTCTAGGGTATGTTTTTATCTTTTAGTTTTTTGTCTAAGTTATCATGTCTAACTAGATATTTATAGGTTAGGTTTCTAAGATGAACCTTTGTTTATTTTTGTTGTATAATTATTTAATTTAATGTCGTTTTACTTTAGTTTATTTTATGTTCGCTATTAAGTTTTATTTATGATTTATTTATTATGGCGAAGTGAAACTCTATATTAGGAAATTAGGTTGTGATATGGCTTAATATTGTTATTACTATTTGAATGCTTATATCTTGATATTTATACTCTTATACTAACAACTACATGTCTAGAAAGTAAGTGAATAGTAAACTAGAAGAAAGATATCGAAAGAGAGTTGACCCTAGTTGTAAGTACTTATGAGGTGACATTACTACTATTTAGTAAAATTTGTTGAGCCTAGGATGTAACTAGTTATTAATTAGGGAAACAAGCACCAAGGAGAATAAACCTAGTAAGACCATTGTCCTCAACCTCTAGATATGGTAGAAGCAGATAGGGCTACCCGCTTGTAGAACTATCTATGGGGAAAGGAGAGTGTGCTTTGAGTGTCCTAAAATGCATAGTTGGGAAGAAATTGGGGAACATTGGCCTTCATTTCCTTTGGAAACCTAGGAGCGTCAATTTAAGTTTATGTTTCAATTACCTTTGAATTAACAAGACCCCGCACGTAAGGATCACCGTGCGATCAGTATGTGCAGTTAGCCATCGGGGAGATAGACCCAGATCAACTGAGATAGTATAGATCCCGCATGTAAGGATCACCGTGCGATCAACAGGTGCATCTTAAAAACCGACTAGGTTACAACGTCCCAACGGCCTCATCACTTGTATAGTCTACTTATGATAACTAAACTTGACATGAATGTTATTTAATATCCAAAAAAATAAATAGGGGGTTCAAAGAGTCCTAACCGTTGCTTACTTTTCTTCAATCAAAACAGGTAACTTGCTCTGTTGCAAACAGATAAAAATTACAATCTCTAACCTTTATCTCTTTTATTTTATATCATCAACTTAAAATAAGCAACATGACTTGTTTGGATGAAACGACAATCCATGGGATACAATACTCTACTTATCACTTTATTACTTGGTAAACGATTTGGTACACTTGCCTAATCCGACCATCAAGTTTTTGACGCCGTTACCTGGGATTGTTGATATTTTCGACTAAGAAATTCAAATTACTTATTTCTATCTTTATTTTTCTGTCATTTATTTTTCAGTCATTTATTTGTCCGCATTTTATTTTTCTATTTTCAAAAATTAAAAAAAAAACCAAATAAATCAAAAAAATTCAAAAATACCAAAAATATTTAGTCCTAGTTGAGTCATTTTATTTTTAGAATCTAGTTTATCATTTAGTTTACCATTACTAACATAGTGTATTTTTCTGTTTTGCATCTAATTTATTTTTATCCATCTTTGTAGTAACCATTTTTCTTTTCTTTTCTTTTTCATTTAGGAACAAACCCATTTTATTTTTATTTTTATTAGAGTCTTAGTTTAGGTTTCAATTAATCACATTGCATTTTAGAGAGTCGTAGTAAAAATAACGGTTGTTATAATACCTACATTAGATCGAGTCTAGTTTAAATTAGGTCATAAGAGTCAGTCCATTTAATTTCGCATTTAGGATTAGGATTATCATTTAGTATTAATAGTCAGAGTCATAAATAGTGTCAGGTCTTATTAGTAGTAATAATAGGTAATAACTATAGTAGTTAGTTTAGATTGAGTCTGCATATTATTTAGATATTAGGAGAAAATCGAGGTCTAGAAACTTAGGAACATAATCCTAGGATTAAAAGACATCTGATCATCAACAAAAATCCAGTCAACAGACAATTATCATAATATATGGCCACAATACAAATTTGTTGTTTTATTGTACCAGGATAACAGCTGTTGTTGAAAGATTTCAATGAAGAATAGTTCATCTCACGTAAGCGAATATCCCTGAGATGTTGACCAAAGCTGATGAGATTAAAGCTGATGAGATTAAAAGTTGAAATGGCAACAAAAGAAATGCTGGAGAAGAATCCTTGTTGCATATAGATGTTACAAGACCTTGTGAAACTTAAAGAGCAGCCGACAACATCTGAATGGATTTCCTTAGCCAGAGATTACCATGCCAGCTCTGAAGTGGAGACTCGCATCAAAAATCAAAGATCCTAGAAGTTTCACTATTCCTATTTCTATTAATGGTGTGTTTCTTGGGGACACTTTATGTGATTTAAGGGCCATCATCAATCTGATGTCAATGGAAACATTCAAGAAGATCAAAGGACTAAGGATAATATCAGCTGAAAAGCTTGTGGGAGTGGCTGATGGAATACTACATGAACCATAAGGAGTGATATTTAATGTACAAGTCGAGGTGGAGAATGTTAAATTCTTAGTGGGCATAGTAGTGATGGACATGGCTAAGTGTCCAGTGACCTTAGGCATACCTTTTCTAGCTATTTCTAAAGCTCAAATCACCAGAGTTCTACTGTTTTACCCATCTTGTCTGATTCAAGGAAGGAAGGTTGACAAAGCATCAATGTTTATAGGAATCCCTAGGTTAATAAACTAACTCCAAGTTTTTTTGTTAGCCTACTTTCCCAAATATATCCACCCTTAACCTATGTCAAGTTATAACCCTTAAAAGTCCTCAAAGTGTGTAAATAATTTTAACTTGATTGTCTGTTTAGAATCGTCTCAAATTTACAGCAATATACATTCATGTGACGACTGGAGTGAGCAAATATCGTGACCAACCCTACTGAATTTAGGTGATACATATGTGTATCATAGAAAAGAGCATGACTAAGAATATGAGTCACTTTCTCCTAACCGGACCCGCTTAAATGTAATATGTTAAGTTAGTTAGTGCACTACGGTAGATGTGATGAACGTTGCCCTGAGCACAACTAAAAACATATTTCTTGCCGAATTGAAGAAGTGATGTCCCACAACCAAGAAAATTAACTAGAAATAAAACACTACAATACATCTCAGTACCAATCGAGAAAAGACAAGCTACCAACCGACAGAGTAACCTATCTACGGCTTAGGGTTCAATGATAATCTTAATTCTTAACTGTATTTTAATTTATATTAAGAGAAAGAAAAAAAATGAGAGAAACTATTAAATAGAGATAGGCATAAAGCCGCTATAACTTTTTCTCCTTACATTTAATTAATCCGGATCCCGCCAGTAAAGAATAATAATATACTTTAGACCACGTAACTTTTCGAGTCTTTTAAGTTTCATGTTTGTTTCAGATAAATTATTTAAGTTTCTAACATTTCAGATAGGTTCTTTAAGTTTCAAGTTTGTTTCAGATAGATCCTTTAAGTTTTTAAGGTTTTAGATAGGTCCTTTAAGTTTTGAGTTTGTATCATATAGGTCCTTTTTGTGATAGAGAAATAGTTCAATAGAAAGGACTTATCTGAAACAAACTCGAAACTTAAAAGACCTATCTGAAACCTTAAAAACTTAAAAGAGCTATCTGAAACAAACTCAAAACTTAAAAGACCTATTTGACACTTTAGAAACTTAAATGACCTATCTAAAACAACATGTAACTTAAACGTTTAACAAACGTGCAACTTTGGCCTATACTTTACGTTGCTGACTTTATGAAGTAATTAAATTCTAATCCAAAAAACAACTAACCTTGAAATTATAGCAAGTATGAAGGTAAAAGCAGGGACAAGATCAACAATAGCTGAAGCCAACGTGGGAGAACTGAATCTTATTCCAGAAGCCATTAACGTCTGAGTTGCAGTTCTGCACAGGTAGCTCCATATCAATCTATTTTACCAAATTCAAATCCTTATAATAATAATAATATATATACTATTTTGTTCATACCTGAGGCAACCAAGAACAAATATTCTGCAGAAAATTGAAGTTGAAATTGGAGGAGGGGCTCTTTTTCTATGGTGGAAGAGAGTGGATGGTAGAAGAAAACATAGAGCCAAAAGGTTTGAGTAAAAAATGAAAATAAAAATACTCATTCCATCTTTGGTTGCTGCTTTGATTAGAGTGTCACCACCCACTTCCACGAATTGAGCTGCAATCATTGTTGCTGTTACACTTGCTCCTTCGCTCACCATTTTTCTTTTGTCTCTCTGTTTTCTTCTCCAATTTGCGTGTACGCACTTCTTACTTTTATAATATCTGCCTTTTCCTGACTTAAACTCTAGCACGATAATAAAAATGCTGAAATTATTAGATCCAACAATGCGGTCGGGGTTAGCACATCCCGACCCATCATCTAATTAATTAAGATGCTCATCGACTACTTTTATAAAATATCAAAAGAAAAATATAAATTATGAATACTTTAGAATAGAAGGCATCTCAAGTCTCAACAAGTGCTCCACAAGGATGAGAAAAATATTCTCTAAATAAAAAAATATTAGCAATATATATATATATATATATATATATATATATATATATATATATATATATATATATATATATATTCTGTAACATGATTCTATTTGTAGATATAAAATCTTCAATTCTATTTCTATGTATAACTATGTTGTAAATAGAACAAATAGTGACAATAGAGTTGTATCGGTCTAATAAAATTCATTTTTGATTTTTTTTAGTATAATTTTACATTGTTTGTGTGTATAATTTTACATAATTTGAAATCTAAAATGTATTTAATTTACAAAAATTAATCTGTGAGCGGCCATTCTCACACTAGGTTGTTACACTTGCTAGTGGCTCCTTTGCTCACTGTTTTTTTTTTTTTTTT
>Ga0209282_1002000_pt1 | contig 11556 bp, 3 predicted proteins | sample Mtrugardesep15_FD_187529 | JGI IMG/M metagenome (GOLD analysis project Ga0209282, IMG submission 187529) | Root nodule microbial communities of legume samples collected from California, USA - M. trunc garden sep15 (SPAdes) (version 2) | ecosystem: Host-associated > Plants > Roots > Nodule...
ATTCTCATCAAAGAATTTGAAGAATCAAATAGGTGACATTGTTAAACATAAAAAATTCTAAAGGAGCACTACTCAGCACACCCTATTTAATATTCCATGCCACTATTTTCATTCTTCTAAAATAGGGAGGGCCTTACAAAGTCACTGGATCAATTACTTTATCACCATTTTAGCATACCTTTGCTCTGTTTTTTTTTTTATTTTATTTTTTTAACCTAGGACATAGAACATTCGTGTTTGTTACATTGTGATTAAATTGCGTTGTGGGTTCCTCATTTTAAATCACTGCATTAAACACTATACATCATCGTATGATATATTTGAAGTTATTTTGCATTGAACTTCTGAATCTTACGATTTGATACGATATAAAACTCACTATTCAGATGTTAGGTTTGCGATTCACAATTTATAACTTTGACCTCTATTTGATCAAAAATCAATTTTTGAAAAAATTAAAACCAACAGATCCTTACTCATTAGGAACAGTTTTTCAGCATAATTCATTATGTCGTAGATTGTAATTCAATCCAATCATTTTTCTTGCAGTGCTACAAGCAGGATAAGCTTTCTGGCTGCCTCAAGTTCAACCTTTTTTGCTCGGGATTCCTTGCGTTTTGATATAGGTTCACATCAAACTTTGCATCGTCGAAGGGGATCAAGGTTTATAGTTAGAGCAGATGCAGTAAGTTTTTATCACTTATGCTTTTCTAAGAAACAACGATTTCCTTTCTATATTTTTTTTACAAGGTTTCCTTGTGAAAGTATTCTTCTTTAAGTTGGTTATACAACTCTGACCATCCTATATATTGGCTGAATATCTAACATGTACCCATATGCAGGACTACTACACTGTCCTTGGGGTGTCGAAAAATTCTACTAAATCTGAAATTAAGACTGGTATGTTTCTGCAGTCCCTTCTCTGACTGTTATGATTTGCCTCTATCATCATTAGTTGATGCGTTCAAATTCAGTGCTTTTATTTACTCGTTAGTTGTTGAATTCATGAATGACCATTTTTTAGCAAAGCAGTGATCTCTCTGTATTTACATAAATCAATTACCCCATTAGCCTTAGTCTGCTAACTAATGACGAATGATAATCTCCTTTTATATTATTTAACTCGCTGTTTCTTTACCATTGACTAATTGAAATACTATTACTAATAAAATGTCTGTGAAGGATGCAAGAGAACCTAACAGTTAACTCTGTCAAGAAGTCTGCCAAAACATAGAACAAGAATTAAAGTAAATGATATCAAAACTAAATACGTTGTTTGTATTTACTCATTAGTTGTTGAATTCTTGAATGACCATTTGTTATCAATGCTGTGATCTTTGTATTAACAGAAATCAATGACCACATTAACCTTATTCCGTTAACCACAAATGATTAGGATCAGGGTTCTCTACATTTGAGTTTCCTAAATTCTCTTGTAAACATCTTTCGAGAGAGTTGTATGTGTATGTGATATTACTCTTCCTGCTTCTTTAACCTTAATACCAATATGCAAGATGAGTAAATCAAATCTAACAGTTAAAAGCATCAAAGAAGTCTGTCTCTTGATAATGCTTGTTGCTAATAATCATCAGACCCTCCCCCAACCCCTAAACGGCTGTTTATTTTGTTTAATGCCAAAAAAGGACATTGGGGGCTAGCTTTCCAAACCAAATTTTGAAATTTTCAAAATTAATCGTCTTGGTTGCTCTTTGGTATTGTATTGTGAGGCTTTCTGTATAGACTAACATAAACCAAAACTAGAATCCTTGTATGTGGTCCTCTTGGAAAACTTCCACCCAAGACTGCAGAAATTCAAGCATTCATTTTATTTCACTTTTATTTTTTGGTAATCAATGCAGGAAAGGTTTGGAGGAGAAGTTTAAAATTAGTATCAGAAACATCAATTATTAGGGTTAATGAGTGGTTGTTGTTGTGATTAAGAAGTTATTATTATAGCCAGATGCTATGTGTGATTTACTTGGTTATGCATTTTCCCCCATGGTATCATTGCATTGTTAACTCTTTTTATTGTTTATGTTTCAGCTTACCGGAAGCTAGCCCGAAATTATCATCCAGATGTAAACAAGTGAGTATTTTTTTTTCCACACTTCCCATTGAAGTTATCTGCTTTCTAATATTCGTCTTTTGCTCTGTTACCACTCTTTTTTTCCTTTTCTAATCTTTAACTCCGATTTCACTATTGCTGCGGACAAAATGGTTTGGGTGTCTTATAGATTACACCAATGCCTGTAGCATGTCATTTTTAAATCAATTTTTTTGTACATTCCTGAATTGCCTGTTAGATGAAGTCTTTTGGCTAAGTGCATTTTCTCCTGTCATGCCATATTTTCTAGTTGCATAATTTTTTCACATGGTCATAATCATTTATTAACGTTGCTTATTGTTGACCTATATATGTGTATTCACTTTATGCTGCAGAGATCCTGGTGCAGAAGAGAAATTTAAGGAAATTAGTAATGCGTACGAGGTAAAACATGAGGATATTAAACACAACTGACCCTAATTCATGGTTAGTTCATAACTGATCTTATGTAACTATAATCCTTTTCAGGTCTTGTCAGATGATGAGAAACGGTCCATATATGACAAATACGGGGAGGCAGGGCTTAAAGGTCCACAATTTGGGGGCCCGTCGGTAAGTTACCTCCAAAGATTATGGAGAATTTTAATTTGTCATAACATTGTTTTTGATAAATGTAAAATCTTTGTGATTATAGGATTTCAGCAACCCGTTTGATCTGTTTGAGTCGCTATTTGAGGGCATGGATGGTCGCAGCAGACAATCTTGGAATGGAGCAATTGATGGCGAAGATGAGTATTACAGTCTTGTTTTGAACTTTAAAGAAGCTGTTTTCGGAGTGGAAAAGGAGATAGAGATTAGGCGACTAGAGAAGTGTGGAACTTGCGATGGTTCAGGAGCTAAACCAGGGACTAAATCATCCAGATGTAACACATGTGGTGGTCAGGGACGGGTTGTCACTCAAACAAGGACCCCGTTGGGTATCTTTCAGCAGTCTATGACTTGCTCGTCTTGCAATGGGACCGGAGAAACTCGAACCCCTTGCAGTACATGTTCTGGGGATGGCCGGGTGAGGAAAACAAAGCGAATAAGTCTCAAGGTTCCAGCCGGTGTGGATTCTGGTAGCCGTTTAAGGGTCCGAAATGAAGGTAACTCTGGAAAGCGCGGTGGTTCTCCCGGTGACCTCTTTGTTGTTCTTGAAGTTATCCCAGATCCCGTGCTTAAACGAGAAGACACCAACATTTTATACTCTTGTAAAGTGTCTTATATTGATGCAATCTTGGGGACTACAATTAAGGTTCCAACTGTAGATGGAATGGTGGATTTGAAAATCCCATCTGGGACACAACCAGGATCAACACTTGTTATGGCAAAGAAAGGTGTTCCTCTGCTGAATAAGAAGAATATGAGGGGCGATCAATTCGTTCGAGTGCAAGTTGAGATTCCTAAAAAACTGAGCAGCGATGAGAGAAAACTGATTGAGGAACTCTCGGAGTTGAGCAAAGGCAAGACTGCCGCCGGTATGAGATGATATTTCGTGGGTAGTTGGAACTTGTATGTGACATAAATTTTATTTTACTTTTATTATGGATGCTTCATTCATGACCTTGGTATATATAGGTTGTTACTCCTTATAGACATAGGCGGATTTGAAGAAAGGACATAGGTTATTACATGCTTTCTGTGTCATCTATTGCTTGTTTTCTTGGATTTTACATTTTAGTTATATTCTTGGATGTTGTTTTTCGACAGCATTGGATTATATTCTTGGATTTTACATTTTAGTCAATGTTATTCATGAAGGGAAAAAAAAACTTACTGTTAACTTATTTTGCACACCAATGTTAATTTTGGCTATGGTACCGGATATACTATGGGACTAACACTGATGATGACGATTACGGTCCCTTGCATTATCCTCAAATCCCTCACCTTTTTTCTCATCTAAACTACTACCAAATAGAGCCTTGTCAAAACATTGTAAGCAGGTGATGGCAAATACAAAAAGAAGACTGCAGGTGGATAAAATCTTGTGAAAATTGGTCTTTCATAACAAAATCATTGTCTTTACTCGGGTAAATGGTTTCTATTTGCATAGAGAAACTACCGGTGGTGTGGGCATAGAATCGAGCAGTGACAAGTGACGCACGGTGCAATTGACAACGATGCAGCGGGAGATGGTGACGGCAGGAAGCACAAACACAAGGCATATAGTGGTCTGTGGCCAAATTGATATTTTGAAAAAGGGTTTGCTCAAAACAAAACAAAAAGTTTTTTTTAATTTTATTTTAAAAATAACATTAATTGATACTAAAATAATGAATTTTATACCCAAGAACACTTGAATGAGATGTAACTTGTAAGAGATCTCTTCATTCTTAACTACATGTTATGAGTTCGAATCTAATTTGCGTAGAGGATACTCAGTTCACACCAAAAAATAATGAATTTCAGCCATCAAATTTTGTTAATACCACTGGCATATGATCCACATAATCTAGTTTAGTTTTGACCTTGTTGTGAATCTATGAAGAAAGTTTTCTTGTTTAGTTTTGGAAATCCTAGTTGAGCTCATAACGAGTCTTTGCTGATTAAAAAAACAACATTTCCTTTAAAACATGTAAGATATTATTGTACAATGCACAAGTTTATTTTTTTTTCAATATTAGATTAATAAATCTCAACATATCTCACTTGATCCAATAGCAGGTTTATTAATCTAATATAATGATGGAAACAAACATTCAGCTTTTTATTTTTGTGTGTACAATGAGGTTAGAACTTAGAACCTAGGACTTCATGCATACTACTCAAACCCATCACCACTAGACCAATTCTAATGGCTTAGGAAATCATACTTTCAACAACTAACTCGTTTGAGCACTATAGAACTAACCATTAAGTATAAAAATTTCTATGATACAGGGAATCATAATAAAATATCGAAACTAATCAGAACAAATTTCTTTCAGAATATACATTGTTTTGGATTATTATGTTGGAAAATCTTTTGAAATGTTGTATTCATAAAACATTACTATAGTATATTGGTATAATGACCCGGTCCAGTTTCCAGACAGAAACAAACAAACAATAATTATTGATCTGCAAAAGTTTTTCACAACTATATGTAGTGTGGTCCTTCAAAATTTCGACATGCGAACCAAGAAAATATCCAAGATAAAAATATAAAAAAATCACTAGAAAACTAAAAGGAAATAATGAGGGTCATTGGGCTAGTATGGATGACCATACAATATAGACTCTACTTTATATTGACTATTCAACATGTCCAACTCAACCTGATCGTCCAGGTCACATGAACTCAACCTTCAACGTACTTACCTCAGCTTGATCATTCATGTCACATGAGCTCGACCTTATCATGCCTAGCTCAACTTGATTGTTCAGATCACATGAACTATACCCTTCAACATGTACAACTCAGCTCCCTCCAGCATGCTCAACTCAGCTCTACCCTTCTAGCATGTTCAGCTTAGCTCTATCCTTCCAGCATGTTCAGCTCAGCTCTACCCCCAGCATGTTCAGCTAAGCTCTACCCCTCCAGCATGCTCAACTCAGCTCTACCCCTTCAGCATGCTCAACTCAGCTATACCTTTTTAGCATGCTCAGCTCAGCTCTACCCCTCCAGCATGCTCAACTCAGCTCAACTCTACCCTTCCAACATGTTCAGCTTAGCTCTACCCATCCAGCATGCTCAACTCAGCTCTACCTCTCCAGCATGCTCAACTCAGCTCTACCCTTCTAGCATGCTCAGCTCAGCTCTACCCCTCCAGCATGCTCAACTCAGCTCAACTCTACCCTTCCAACATGTTCAGCTTAGCTCTACCCCTCCAGCATATTCAGCTCAGCTCTACCCCTCCAGCATGCTCAACTCAGCTCTACCCCTCCAACATGCTCAACTCAGCTCTATCCTTCTAGCATGCTCAGCTCAGCTCTACCCTCCAGCATGCTCAACTCAACTCAGCTCTACCCCTCCAGCATGCTCAGCTCAACACGTCTTCAGTTAACACTGGTTTGGTTGTTCAAGTCAAGCTAGCCAGCTCAGCGCGTCTTTGCTTAATACCACGTGTCTTGTACGGACGATCAATGCGTCACGACTCCACGCGCCTGGTACAGATGAGTTGTACCCTAGTCCACGCGCGGCCGTACAGAAAGCAGGCAACCAATGGGAGGCTCTGGATCACAATTTAATGGGCTTTGAATGATAAGAGAAAGGCCCATTAGACCAACATTTTGATGACTATAAAAGGGGACATGTAGATGGTTGAGAAGGGGGGATTCAGGTAGTGAAAACAGTGTATTATTCATATACTTCTTGAGTGCTCTCGAGACTCCACCTAGGACGTTTTACTAAGCAGCTCACCTGTTGTAATTAACTTGTGTTTACATACGTGAACATCGCCAGGGGGGATTCAGGTAGTGAAAACAGTGTATTATTCATATACTTCTTGAGTGCTCTCGAGACTCTACCTAAGACGTTTCACTGAGCAACTCATCTATTGTAATTAACTTGTGTTTCACTTAACAATTCTTATGAAATATCACAAATTAATTTTTCATTCACAACTTAACAAAATCATAATAAAAAATAAAAAAAACAGTTCAAAAGAAACTTTTAGTACAAAATTTAGACGCAACCATAAAGTAATATTTCAGGTCTGTAACAAACTTTTGTACAAGTGTATCAAACTCCAATGTATACAATCACTGCTGACGTGATTAATTAATTTAGACAAATAAATAAATAAAAACAAAAAAGAAGAAAAGATGCATTTCAATTTTACAATAATTTTCATCTTCATTCATCAAAGATAAGAAACAATGGAATTTCTAAGGGTTGAAGAAGTGGCCACCACAATGGCATTTCCAACTCAATGGCTTGTAATTTGAGTATCCGTTATTATTACCTTGGAGAAAGAAATTACCACCTTCCATGGATGAAGTTGAGGCAGTGTGACCTGGCTGAACATGTTCATGGCTTGGAACTTGCACTGCCATGCATGGATGACATTGGTTACATTTGTTGTGACATGTTGGTGGAGCTGAACCTAGCCTGTTTTTCTCCTCAAATAGTAAACCCTACACACATAGTTAACAAACTCAGTAAACTAGCTGTGTATCCGGTAAGTTTGACAAAATCAATGTCACATCCTCATTTTGTTGAAACTTGGTGCATGTTTGAATTCATTATAAAATTGGTGGAAACTATACTTCAGAGCTTCAATAATATCGGAGTGTTATCATGACTTTGCCAAAATCGCGGTAATATATTGTGATTCTGACAAATTCACCATCCTTTCAAACATGCACGGTTCCTTTTAAAACCAGCTATGCACAAGATACACATAAAGCAAGGGAAAGAGTGAATGAGGGAGAAAAATCATGGCATTATTTATACTAAAAGAAAAGCCTACCCTTGGAGGAATTGCAGAATGTGGTTGATAGTAGCAAGAAACTGGACACAGTAGAAGGTGAAGTATAAATATGACGACCATTAACAAGATGAGGTGATATGAATTAAGTGAAGCCATGGATATCTATCTATCATGTCACTTGTTGAAAGCATTCACATCTAACTCAAAAAATTTCTAAGTAGAAAAATTTAATGTGACTTAACTGAGATATATTTCTAATGCCAGTTGTAATGTGACAAAATAAAAAAAGTCAAAATTGAATCAATTTAATTATTTTTGTCAAAGTAGACCAAGAATGAAAAGTTTGTCATTATATCTAGTTTTGAGCAATGAATGGTTTTTTTTTCTGGTTATGTGTTGGCAGGCAGCAATTGTGTAGAGAAAGGAGAGGGATCGTGTAGTGGAGGCTGAGAGAGAGAGAGAAGAGAGAGGGTGCAGAGTGTTGGCAGAAAAGTGAAAGGAACGATTCAATAAAGGTAAACAAATTGGGAGAATCCAAAGCAGTATGAAGGACTCTTTGGTTGTATTAGTAGTTTGAGAGACTCATTATAGTAGCTGGGCTGTGTTGAAAGCGATAGGATTATTGTATCTATGACTATGAGTGGAGTGGGGGTAAAAAAACATTATACTTAATCACAGGTGGTAGTTAAAACTAGAATTTATTGTGTTCTATTAGAGGCACTTCTGCTTGAGCTACTCTCTTTTCATTGACCATTCTATGGTTTGACTTCACTATTTACATTTACATTTACATATTTAACATTTACAACTAATCTTTGTGGGAATAGGAGTTTGTATAAGAGATCGTACAAACATTTTTGTTATGGTAAAAGTTGAATGATTTACTTTAGTCTGTGAGGTATAGGTTGATGAAGTTTTTGGATTGTTATCGGCTTTAGAATGGGTTCATCAATTACACTTGAGACCTATTGATTTTGAGTTTGATGCCAAAAAAGTGGTGGATAGTTTTTCATCGACACATCATGATGTTACAAAATTTGGGATGATTATTCATAATTGCGAAATTATCTTTGAACAATATTATGTTAACTCTAGTCTTGAGTTTATGAGGAAACAAACAAATGTTTCAGTTCATAGATTAGCTAAAGCGACCACATTTTAAATAAAATGATATATGCATCTTCTTTTCTGTCAATTTTTTCTATACACAAAAGTCAAGATCAAATCTCTAACGCTTAGAAAAACTGCACATTGTTATTATAGCTATTTACATTTTACTACTTCCTTATGTAAATATAGGAAGATGACTATATTATAAAAACTGGAATTTGAAAAATTGGTAACAATTTAATGAATAATGTTAGCAACACTTATTTTAACACACACTTTCTAACACTCACTTTTTTTACGTAGGATCCATTTCAAAAATGGCAGAACCCATGTATATTTTACTCAATAAAAGTGATTGAAAAGAATGTGTTAGAATGATTGTTGCGAACATTGCTCTCTAGTTTAATATTTCTCAAACAATTGGTATTACTTTTTCAAGTTTATCATTAAGAAGAAAAAGTAAGTTTGTATGGAGTACTATGTATTGTTGGTTACAAAAAAATGTAAAATAAGATAGATTATTAGTAAGGAAATACTATTACAGTTAAAAATTTGAATTAGATTTTAAAAAAGAGACAAAAAGGACTTTCTCGAAAAAGATTCTATATTTAAGAATAGATAGTATATAGTAGTACATTTAACATTTAAAAGTTTTGCATCTGATTATGGCTGCGGATGCTAAGGGTAATCCCAAACTGGTGTAGAAAATGAATTGTGAATTATCTCCTTTGTTTCTTAGCCCAAAAACAACAAACCTTGTAATTATAGAAAATGTTAACACAGACTTTATGAACAGAATGATACATGCCGACATTTATTCATTACTTCCCCATCATAAATGGAACAAATACAGATCATCAAATAGTCTCATGTTAGATAGTATTTATTATCATGTGATCTTGTTTTGTTCATGTCATAATAATGATCAGCTTTTTTTATCCATAGCTGCCAAGAAATTTTGTTAAGATGTTTTAGTGTTTAAAGTAGAATTATTGTTCTTTATAGTAGATTCTGACAAGTTCAAATTTGAAGTTTTGGTGTGCTCAGTAGCTGTAATAGGAGTACTAATTCGTCTATAAGACCTTTTTCTTTAAAAGTTTTTCTAGTCTTTTCTAAGTTACTTCTTTTACCAACAAATTTTTTATATGTTACATTTTTTTTTCACAAACTGTAATATAGTACATACTTTGACGAATCATAAACTGTAAAATTGCATAATAATATCATTCTTTTCTTGGAGTTAACCCTTCGGCTCTCGGAAGAAATTTTCATTTTTATTTTCTGTTTTATCTTTTGAATTGAAGAAATCCCCATTTTCCCATTTGAAGTAACCTTCAAATATTTTATAATTAAATTAGGGGTGTTCATTCCGCCAAAAAGCAGAGTAAGAAAGAAAAAGAAGAAAGTAGGGGCGTTCATATCTGAATTAATCTAAAATATGACCGCAGATTGATTGAAATAACCGAAAATCGCATAAAATTAAAAAAATATTAGATGTGATTAGATATGTTTTATGTAAACCGCTCAGATCTGATTTCAAATTCATTTGTAAAACTGAACAAAATCGTGCACACAAGTTTTAACAAATTTTTTAATAGCATTAATTAATTTATTATTTGTTTGCTTTTAATTTTTTTAATAATATATTTCTCAAAAAAATAAAATAAAATAAATAATATATATTAGTTTAATTTCATATACTTTTTACTATTTCATTTATTTTAACGAGTATTATCATCATATTTTTTTAAAAAAAAAAACAAGTATCACTATCATGTAATGTTAGTTTTTTTAAAAAAAATTATAAGTTATATTATGAAAAACATTTCATTACCATTGTAATTTAGATATTCAAAAATTGATCCAAATTAAATCGTATTTAATTAGATTGGATCGAAAAATAATAATTAAGTGTGCCATTGACACCAAACCACGTGTCATTTTATCTTTGGATCATATGATTTATTTGCCTCAAAATTAATTTAAATTGCATCCCGATCACCCCTAATATAAATTTAAATTTTTAAGATAAAGCTGAATTTATCTAACAAAAAGATTTGATCAAAATAAGTAGTTCATTTTGCAGTTGGCTTTAAATTATGGTATATATTTTTTTTAACACACCATATATACTTTTTTCTTACGCCTACAAGATAAATAGATATATCATTTTGTCAAAAGAATAAAAGAAATATCATCGAATAAAATTGAAATATATATTGAATTATTCAAAAGAGTTCATGCTTCATGCTTATATTTATTCTAAGACCATTTGCAATGGAGGTATTGAAAGCCTATTGAAGCTTATTGAACCATTGGAGAAGAAGTTGTTGAAGATGAGGTGGAAGAGAGAGTAGATGAATTGTTTCAACATGTTTAAAGTCTACCACGAGTGCCACGTGTCGCGCGCGGATTGGCTGAAACGGGCGCGTGAAGCGTTAGGACACGGAGAGAGAAATTGCAAAGGAAGAAAAGGTGGGACATGTGGCGCGTTATTACAGGCTGCCTGGATTTTTATCTTCTTAATAATTTGGACTCAATTATTTCATTGCAAATATTATTTTTCTTTACCAAAATTCATGATTTTTTTTTCTCTACAAATAGAGACTTGGATAATTTGATTTGGACACAGAAAAAAATCAAGTTTTTTTCACTCTCTTAATCTTATTATTAGTCTTTCTTTTGAAGTTTTAGTCTTTGATTAGTGAAATAGATCTCAATAACAATCAATTCAACACCCAAAATTCTTCTGATTACCCATTTAACTACCAAAATCCCAACAATTATCAACACCCAAATCAATTTCCCAACCAACATCCTCAAAACCCAAATCAATTTCCCAACAAAAATCTTCAAAACATGTCTAATTTTGGTTTTGCCTCAAATTTCAATCACCCATACTCTGTTCCAAATAACTTTCATCCATATTCTAGATCTATGATGGGATATCCATTTCAAACACTCTCATTTAATGGTTATATGTCAATGATGAATGAAAATTTTCAG
>Ga0209282_1002001_pt1 | contig 11555 bp, 7 predicted proteins | sample Mtrugardesep15_FD_187529 | JGI IMG/M metagenome (GOLD analysis project Ga0209282, IMG submission 187529) | Root nodule microbial communities of legume samples collected from California, USA - M. trunc garden sep15 (SPAdes) (version 2) | ecosystem: Host-associated > Plants > Roots > Nodule...
CACTGATCAGGTACACTTTCAAGAGCATAAGCCTTCTTCGTCGTGCAATGACCCACGCTTCTTTCTCCGAAGAGAACAACAAAGCTTTCACCATTTTGGGTGCTACAATCATTGAAACATCGGTTTCTTTCAATCTCCTTTCAAAAGACGCTGATATTTCCGCCAAAGAGTTGAACCGTCGATTATCCCTAATCTCCAACGTCGACTCTTCTTGTGCTGTTGATGCAATGGGTTTGGGTTTGCAAAAGGTGGTTCGTGTCTCGCCCAAGACCAATTCTTCCTCCACTGCTGTTGTTTGTGGTGCTTTTCGATCAATTTTTGGTGCTATTTCTCTTGATACTGGTAGTTCGGAGGCTGCTGGTAATGTTTTCTTGACTGTTCATGGTCGTGATCTTGGGGTTTATGCGGCTATGTGAAATGTAGGTCACCTTTCAGTACCCATGTTTGTTTCATTTTGAAGACACTTTTTAACAGCTTATGTTTAGTTGTTTGTAGTACTTAAGTTTTAGTTAATCTAATTAACTTAGGGTATGTTTGGATTGATGTATTTAATCTAATTAGTACTTGTGAGACTGTTTGAAGGAGTTTATAAAAATGACTTATGACATGTTTGTAAGCTCGTCACTATAGCTTATATGAAATCAATTTGACTTTATTGTATCTTTTGGTATGCTAATAGCTTATCTATAAGCACTTATGATGTGAATTTGTTAAATCTATGTATGATGTTATTATAGTTGATCGTGTGTTATTAAATCAAGATATATAGCTGCTTGTTTTTACAGTACCATTGTTGTTTGTAAATTTGTTTATGTATAATGCTAACATCATGAGCTCATTTAGCTACTGAAACTTGTTTTTCATTCTTGTTGTTAGTTGATTAAAGATGTGGACGATATTATTAGGTTGGTCCTCTAGAGATATGCAAGACACTAATTTGGTAGCTACTATCAGTTGTTCCAGTGAATCAACAATTCATCCCTTGAAATTGTAGGGTTCGAGCATTTACCCCTGAAATTTGCTAACAGGAAAAAAGACATGGATCTTGAGTTACGTCGAGCAACTTGGTCATTCTGTTAACTTGTATCTAATTCATTGTCAAATTAGTTTCTGAATTTTATCACTTACCAACAAGTTAGTCTCTGAATTAAATAACTTACTTTCAAACTAGTTCTTACGAGTTATTATTAGAAGGACTCCTTTTCAAAATAAACTTAAAAATTAATAGAAGGACCAAGTTGCATGACGTCATTCAAAATCAGGATCTTTTTTGTCTATCTACAAATTCAGGGGGAAGTGCTCGGTCCCTACAGTTTCAGGCGGCGAATTGGTGATTTGCTCCAAGTGTTTGTGGTGCTAGTTCTTTAAGACTTAATACTCAAAGTTTTCCTCTAAAGACATTAAGCTGGCCTTCTAAAAATCTCAGACATCAGTTTGTTTCCTCATGTTCAGAAAATGGACATCTCTTTTATCCCTCAACTTTTCTTTCATCTAATTTAGTGTATATAGTGCTCATCTTACATTAATGAAAGACCAACTTGATTTCACGTGTATCTTTGAAGTTTGGAGGAATCTATTTATTTTGTTATCTATGAGAAGTCTTCTGCAATTGACATGTGGCAGAGTTTTGCACCTCTGTTTTCTGCAACTTTCCCACAATTGCACGGAATCTTTACTAGTGATTTAAAAAATTTAATCATTTGTATTCCATGTGTTTCTTGCCTTGTGGAAGTTCAATAAGGATCCAGATTTTCTTTTTGTTTTTTCTGAGGCCTTAATTTGTCCATCCATTTCCAACCTGTAACCGTCATCTCAGTTTAACCGACTGTTTATAGCCTTTGAGTTCGGTAAAGCGGATAGTGATAAGACAAATGACCCGATTTTTGCCGCACAATGGATTTGCTGCTTCAAGGTGGCAGATTTTGTGGAAAAGAACTTAGGATTGGCCTTGCCTCTGCCGTATATGTGCCAAGTCTTTGTTTTGACAGTGGGAATTGTAGGATTAGACAAGATGCCGAGTTGTAATTGATGTTCTTGTTTAATTACCAGTAAAAACATATTGGTGACTGGTGAGGTATGGTAATGGATCAAATGATATTAGTTTTTGTATAAGGTTTCGTGGAATCCTTTCGTAATAATCATCAACATTGGAGAGTTGACAGCTGCATAATTCTCATTTAACCCTTAAAGGAAACAGAAAAGCAATCATTGTCATTGTACTGCTAAACTGTTTTAGAGACCATGCAACAGCAGGTAGTAGGAGATGCTCTTTGGATGGAAGTTGCAGAGTTCATCTCATAATATCTTTAACTATGTGATATTAGCAGTGATTGTTATCTCTTGATCACTTTGAGAATCTATCTTTGGGTTCTATCCAAACATAATGATGCTTCGTTGAGCCAAATGATGCTGGCTGCAACTTTTGTTTAAACTAAGGGGATCGGTTTATTTTGGTTTGGTTATGGAGCCATCAAAATTTGTGCTTCACCTCAAGTGCAATGGCTTCTTAATAGTTTAAAGAAGAATCGTTGAACAATAATTTTGAAGAAGCTTTTAATATATATTTTATTCTGCCTCTTAAAAAACAACAATTTTGCACATATATTTTAGGTTGATGTTTACCCTTTTGTAATAAGCGAATAGACAGGTTGTACAAATTATGAACATTAGTAAAGCTTTTCATTCAATTTTATGAATTAAAAGATACTTCCCCAATCTTTAATAGAAACAAAAGTCAAAATGTATTTTAGTTTTAATTTAGACTGAATATGTTCTGACTTTTGCTTATTTTATTCATTGACTTTATTTGTTACAGGCTAGGCTATGATATGACGTGTTAAGTGAATATTTGACTTTCTACATAGATCACACGTCAATTTTACATTAGTCTTTAACGATAAGCCGTTTTAACATACACATCATAATTTGAAGGGAAATTTTAATCGATACTTCTGGGATATTGATTAAGGAAGTAAATATGGTAATATGATATTGAAATTTGTGTAGTCAATTCTTTAAAATTTTAAAAAGAGGTAATTTTAACTGATTTTTTTTGTTATCCGGTGTCATGAAACATCGGTAAGGATGAGCCTAATTTGAATAATGTATTTGTTAATTTGTAAAATTTAGGGATTAGTTTAATCTATGTTCACAAATTTTTATGCTTAATAATTTGTCTATTTACTATTTATTAAAAAAAATCATAATCATTTAAAATTGAAGAAAATAAAAGAGAAAATGAAGTAGTGTTAATTATAAAATGAAATAGATGGGACAAATGACACGAGGCGATGAGAAAGGAAAGATGCTTTTGTTTGAGGTGAGAGAATTATGGATAAGAGCTGAGAAAGGAAAGATGCTGGACTTTACTATTACTATGTCGACGACTCACCACTAGTACTAGTAGACGTAGTCAGTCACTACCATGGGTGCTGTGCTGGATTACCAACGAGATACCCGTGCCCAATACGTGTCACTCCGCGGTTTTTCTTTGGATAATATCCGCTGTTTTCTTCCTGTGGGCGCTCATTTCGTCTCTATTAATTTATTTAATGAACATATTATTATTGCACAAGCACTTTTCTTTTTTATAGAAAAACTTTAAGTTTTACACCCTTCGGTCACTATTATAAACAAAAATCTACTTTTTAGATTCATTTAATAAATGATAAATAAACTACATACATTATTTATTGAATGAACCTAAAATATAAATTTTTGCTTATAATAGTGACTAGAGGATGTACACAAATCATATTTTATTGGTAATACTCTAAAATTTAAGAAATCTTATACCACTATCGATTATATTTGTATCACTAAAGTATTAACTCTAATTTTAGTCAAACGTGTGATTTGTTCACATTGTAAAATAGTATAAACTTTTTTTTTGTTATTCTTTTTTAAATAGCATGCACTTTTCGGTAAAATCTGCTAATATAATGAGCAAGTCTTAAATCATATATTTACAAAAAATAAGACTGTTAGTAAATTAATAAACATTTTTATTTGAATAAATATATATTTGATAAACTTGAGTGAGAAGAGTGAGTGGTTGCAGTATAGTGTAGTGTACACACTAAAATACACTAGGATATTAAATACTCCGTGTGTGGCCAAGCCGAACCCTGAATGTGTACACGCTAAACTTGAGTCAAATCTTTCCTCACACTCTCTCTTCTTCATCCATCTATCTATCTATATGCTACAAAACTATAAAACTTCATCATCACATAATCATTTTCAAACGAATTCATCATTCATTCACAATTCCAATCTCAATTTCTGACATGTCCGTTGAGCTAGAGCTCGAATCACCCACCGCTCATCTCCAACAAAAGAGATCAAGCGCCTTATGTTTCCCCACCTGCTTCGCCTCCCGCCGCCGTTCCGTTTGGTGGGAGCGTGTTCGCTCCGCCTCCTTTTCTCAATCCCATCCAACTACCACGACCACCACAGCCGGTAGATGGTGGTCTCGCGGCCTCAAAGCCTTAAAGAAACTCCGAGCCTGGTCGGAGATCGTTGCCGGTCCAAGATGGAAGAATTTCATTCGGAAATTCAACAACCACCGATCGAAGCGAATGGCGAAATATCAATACGATCCATTAAGTTACGCGTTGAACTTCGATGAGGGACAGAATGAAGATAGCCATGACGACGGGTTTCGCAATTTCTCGACGCGTTACGCCGCCGTTAATATGAAGTCTGTTGCACCGGAACCGGAGGGTGAAATTGGCGGGTTAGTTTGAGTGCGCGGCACAAGCTAATGTGCGCTGGAGTGTGCATGCATATTATGAGCTGGAGAAATGGGTGTGGGGTTTTGGTTGGTGAAAGTGTAAAAAACATTACACCGTGGATACCATCATAAACCATTGCGTCACTTTCTGTTTATTTTGTCCTTCCCTAATTACTATGAGAAATTACTTTTTTCCTTTTCTTTTTATATTGTAAATATGCTGGTAAGTGGTAACAAAGTGGAAATGGTTATTATAATGATTATTACTGTTAATTAATTAATTGTGATTATTACTTTTTTCTTTTTCTTTTTCTTTTGCCGCTATTGGAGCACAATTAAATCATATTACTTTTTTAATTAATGGTTGGTAATTGGGTGGAGTGAAGAATCAGGAGTGAGGATGCTTATAGTTAGTTATGGCTTTAGCTTGATATTTTTAATTTTCTTTTTTTAATATCATAATGGCTAATGATTATCATAGATGGGCCAATATATATGGGACGGTGGAGTGTTGCTTTGCGAATTGTCAATTGTGATTTTATTTTTTTGTTGATAGAATTGTGATAATGAAATATCAATAAAATGAGTCTTTCGCGAAATGAATTGGCTGTCCAATTAGGATACTTTCAACTCGTTTTTTGTCGGAAATATCTTCTTCACCTTCAACTCATTTTCATCTTTTGGATGATATTGATAATTGTAGAGTAAGAGTCGAGGGATATAAACCAAGAGGATCGAGTACCATTGGGTTGGGGCCAAGTTGTGAGGCTTCTTGGAAGCATCTCACTATGTGTGTCATGTGTTGTGTACAAGTGAGGGGATTGATGGGTAGGGCAGGATAAAGTGTTCTTATCCTCTTGGTAAGTAAATATTCTCCTTTTGGGCACATCGTCATATGATACTATTTGAGTGTATGTTTGGTTTCGCTTCTTAACAACATGAACATGCGTGATTTTTCTTTTTCTTAAGATGTTTGATATACCGATGGAGAGTCAATTCAACTTCCTCATTATGGCCGAATGCTACTATTTGGAGCTTTTATGGTGCATCGAAATCGCTTTTGTGGCGTGTGGTAAATATCCTTCGTGATCTTTCCAACGTTACCCTCGGTTTGATGTACTTGTCTTTCAAATCAATTTTAAATTATGTATACCTGAAAAGTACATGGAAATTACTCTTGAACTCAGTTGGCGCAAATATCATGTAAAGAAAGAGATCACGAATAATGTAAATTCATGTTAGCATATTCTGTCCCAGTTTCTTTTCTCCTGTCCACTTGAGTCTCCTAATGGTCTTTGCAACACCAATTCCTGCGGAGTTGCGGGCCCTTAGACAGATATAAAAGCATACCTAATTTTTCCCTTAATGTAAGGACAAAGGAGGGTGTATTATTACGATATTTTGTTTAGGAAACATTTACTAAACGTTAAAATGAAGTGACATTGTTTGTTTTTTTATCTTCAATTGGTCGATCACAGATACTTTTTACAAGACCCACAGTGACAGTAGTAAATTTCTTTTTCCATATTGACAAAAAAGAACATTCTCCATATGTTTATTAATAATTTTGTTTGTTTTGATGCTTACGTAGCGTAATTGCAACTTGTTTAAACTATAGACTATGTCCCGCCTTAATTCAAGTACAATGAGGGTCACCTTACAAAAAAAAATCATCTCAAAATCGATGTCATTTTTAATGTAGTCATTAGTTAGAAACGGATTGAGATAAAATAACAATGAAGATATTGTTGTTAATTTGACAGAAATAAATCTAGCAGAATCGCATAATAACAAAATCTCACATTCAATCAACATGTACACAAACTTATCAATTATCATCCACTAAAAAATGGCTTGTCTTCCTATATTATATGATCTATTGCATAGAGCACTAGAGAAAACCATTCAACGTCCGTCCCACAGTTAGTATTAAATTATATTTTGGATTGAACCCACTTAGGTTGGCCTAGTGGTATTGGCTTAGGACCTGGGAGTGTGCTCCTCCTTAAGGTCTCAGATTCGATTCTCTTTGGTGTCAATTTGAGGGGGTTAGTTTAGTTTCTTAAAAAAAAAAAACTTTTCTTTTTCACTAGTGTATTCAAACCGTAGGACAATGGAGATATTTGCATGCTTGATACAATAAAATATCACCAACAATCCTTAAAAAAGTGGAGCTTTTGTGGTAATATTTGGGGTGATAGGTCACATGATACCATGCAGACGCCATAAGTCGATGTTCATGTGGCTGACAATCACTTTCAAATCATTTTTGAATATCCTTTACGGAGATCAGAATTTGAGCCTTCATATCTCCATATCTTTTGTTATCGCGCTGCAAATAAGAAGCACGATTTTATAAGTTATCAGTTAGCATTTCATCCTCGCCCCTCGGTCTCAGCAGGAGCTCCGGTCTTTGCAAAATCAACCGCCATTGAATGAAGCCCAACCAACTCCAGACATTTTTTACTCCTGGCCTTATCTGGTTCACGGTCAACGTGAACCAAATGTGCGGTAGAGATAGCACCCAAAGTGTCCTTGATCATTTAATCAACAAAAAATATGTATATTTTCTCCGGAGGTATCAAACAAATAAGGAACAAGTTCAAATTTTGCTGACAAAGCACAAGTATGAGCATCAAACAAGACACTGACATATAAACATCAATAATAATTTGAAATAATGTCAAATGGAAGTGATTGATGTAACTATATGTGTATGTGTTGTACACGTGTTTTACTAGATTTCAATCTGAAGAGTTGGTGCTACGTAGAAAAGAAGTAAAAAAAATCATGCAACTTTGTTGAAAAATTACCTTAGTGTTACCTAGCTTATGGTCCATTATACGTGGCCTTCCTCCTATGTAATCCATGGGATGGGATTAGGTTTTTGTCCCAGCTTATGAAAAATAAATCCCCATCAAGATCACCACCAGAGCATTCATTTGGATTAGAAACCAATAAGCATCAATACAAGAGTAACGTTTTTAAAATAACAGAAATGGTTAGTTGGAAGATTGTAAATGGTTTTATTTATCTAACACACACCCCTCATGCAATAGCCAATATTGTTTTCGTACTCTACTTTATGCTAGAATATATCTATCTTTGCTAAAGAAAAAAAAATATCTATCTATCTATTATAATTTATTTATTACTTTATTAATTCAGACTCTCAAGATCTTATGCCAACACATGTAAATTGCCATATTACTCAAAGTTTTGCCACATCACTCAAAATCTGAGGTGGCAACCTCTAGGTTGCATCATTCTAACATCCCCTCATTGATACTACTGTGCCTGACTTTCTAATCAATATTGCATTTTTTTTTTTTGCAAAAATATAGTTACACTATTACATACGCTATCCATTTAGTTATTAGTCAAAATTTTGTGCGTTGAAAATTCACAAACTATGTAACGGAAAATAAAAAATTCATCAACTCATCAAAAGAAAAAAAACCACCCGTATTTCCCTACATATTCTTTCAATTAATAAATAGACTCATCAAATTGATTCTAACCCAACCCATCCATATCAGCTTTTACACACACCAGAATATTCCGCTACTAATATTTTGTTATGCTCAAAGTAACATGTATAAAAACCAATTAGAGCATCTCTAATGAGAGATGTTTTGCCTAATAGCATGTAGAGTTTATTAGTTACTTCCGTCGAAAAACAAATAAGAAGTATTATTATTTAGATGCAAGGCTTGTTACAAGCATTGTCTCTTTCTTGCTTTCTTTATTCAATATTCAACTTCTTTTATCATATTTCAAATAAAAAAGTTAAATGAATTCAATGTTACAAATGGAGTGATTTTTTAAGAGTTATTGGGATAGAGTCAATGAGTGCTTATTAAAAATTAAAAATGAAGTGAATATGCGATGTGTACGTGAAGAAAACACTTAAGTTACCTCTTAATAAGAGCATCATTGAAGTTATTTTTACTTGCCCGCACTCCATTTTCTGCATGATCATCTCCTTGCATTAAGAGTTAGAATCAAACCATGGTCCTTACACCACTTATCAATCGTTTTAGTACTTATTTGAGAAATTTTGAGTTTTGACAGCAAAATCATCCAATGTTGTCAATCCCCCTCTACTCTGCTATCAACCATCGTGTAGTATGATAATTTGGTCTTAATCGTGAATGTAAATTTGGAAAGAAAAGAAAATGTTTATATGAAACGGTGATTCTTACTACTTAATTATGTCGATTTCATTTTTGTAATGTCCAGTTGATTTCATTATTATCATTATTAGTATGGCAGAAGTAAATAAACCTTCAATCAAATGTACATAAACATATTTCACTTGAATGACATAGCTTTTTAGTAACATTGGTGACATTAGTGTATTTTATATGAGAGAATGATAGATGGATGATTAAAATAAATTATTTAGATGAGAGATAATGATTGATCAAGAGAGATAAGAACAATGTCACCAAAAACCATGTCACCCAAGTGCTACCCATACGTAAACATGTCATACTCATACTACAAAATGGCATGTCTTCGTAACTTATATTTGGAAACTAAGCTACAATCTTTTTAGGACAATTCTTTTGTAAAAGCTATTATGGGACAGGGGGGGCATTTGCAGACTTGATGTGCAACAAAATGTCACCGACAATCCATGGAAAGCTTAAAAAAGTGGAGCTTTCATTGTAATATTTGTGGTGATAGGTCACGTGGTACCATGCAGATGCCATAAATTGATATTCATGCGGCTCACAATCACTTTCGAACCATCCTTTAGCTTCCAGCTGAAGATCCTTTACTGAGATTAGAATTCGATCCTTCATATCTCCATATCTCCTGTTATCCCGCTGCAAATAAGACGCACGGCTTTGCAAGTTACCAGTTAGCATTTCATCCTCAGTCTTTGCACCATAGAAGCTCATCAAAGAGATCATCTTCTGTGCATACATATCTCTGTGACTTAAGGCAGTCTCAAGAAAGACCTCAAAACCATCAACTTCAAGCTGGTGATCATATGCTTCTTTGGCAAACTTCTCAGACAAGATCATGTCAAACCTTACTTGCAATGTTGAATCAACTATGGCGCGGTAGAGTTTTCCTAATACACCTTTGGATATATACATAGGCTTTTCGAACCTCTCCATGAAATCTGGAAACTCTCTTGGTTTCAAAGATCTTGGCATTTCTGCAGGAGCTCCAGTCTTTGCAAAATCAACTGCCATGGAATGCAGCTCAGCCAACTCCAGACATTTTCTACTGTTTGCCTTATCTGGTTCACGGTCAGCATGAACCAAATGTGCGGTGGAGATGGCACCCAAAGTATCATTGATCATGTAATCAACAAAAAATTGGTGTATTTCCTATGCAACAGTAGCAAACATTATAAGGAGCAGCTTCAAATTTATCAATTTTGTTTAAAGAAACACTAAAATAGACAGACTTTGGTAGTAATTTAAAAAGATGTCAAATGAAAAATGTATCTACATGTGTCGGTGTTGTATGAGTGATATTGACACGTGTCGGTGCTACATAGGAAACAAGTACAAATTATGCAACTTGGTTGAAAAATTACCTCCAGTGTCACCTTATGGTCCATTATACGAGGCCTTCTTCCTGTGTAGTCCATTGGATTTACAGTTTGAGCTGGGATTAGATCTTTGTCCCAGCTTATGAAAAATAAATCCCCGTCAAGATCACCTCCAGAGCACTCATTTGGATGAGGCCTGTAGACCCAGCAAGTATTAGAAAGCAATAAACATGAATACAAGAGAAACATTTTAAAAATAACAGAAATTGTTAGTTGAAAGCTTGTGAATGTTTTTTTTTTATCTAACACACCCCTCATGCAATAGCCCATCGTGTTTTCCTAGTCTACTTTATGTTAGAATTCAGATTTATTTAGAAAAACAGGGTGGATAAGTTTAATATGTTAGTTGGAAGCCTAATATCTTATGAGTGGTTTTATATCTAACAAGGTATATGAACAATGAAAAATATCATATCACTATCAACTTGTCCACCAAACAATGAATCCAAGGATATGGTTATGCGCATGACGACAGCAAAACTTAAGGGATGCAAATAGAGTAAAACAATATGTAACAGTAACATATTGGCACAAATTAACAAACCCCTAAGATTGTTTTGCAAAGCCAATGATAACTGAGCAAGTAGAGGCTTCTGAATGTTCTAATTGACATGCAATGCAATGGCCTAGCTAATGACCCTTTTAACTCTCATCCCCAAAGACATGCCCTCTTATTTTGTTAGTGCATGATGAATGACATACTGTAGTTAATGAAGGCACACCTGACCAAGGATTAATGTAAAAGTAGTGATAAATCTATCTTGAATAAAACAAATTATTACAATCAAACGCAGTTGGAAACCAAATCCATTATATACATACCTAGGTCCTTTTTGTGGAAATACAAGGCAATCCCTCAAGCCCTTTTCTTCTAATTCTTCACTGTAGACAGCATCAAGGACTCTGATATCTCCTGGGTGAAGACAGGGGTTTTTTGTCACCACCACCTTACCTACTATAATACGTGTGCTATCATCACCATCCACGGTCCTTAAGTTTTCATCTACAAATTTTTCCTTAGTTTTTGCCACAGTTATGCGGACAAATACTTGGCCATAATTCAATAAACCAGTTTCATCCAAGCAGCCAATCAAGACTCGGCCCTTGGGGACAAATATACGGCATCTGCTTTTCAAATCAGATAACTGGTAGGAAAAATGAGCCTTTAGCATCATTGATAGGTAAGGCTCACTGTTTGGCTCATAAAACCTATGCAGCATCTTGACTAGAATGCTATTTGAATCA
>Ga0209282_1002003_pt1 | contig 11554 bp, 3 predicted proteins | sample Mtrugardesep15_FD_187529 | JGI IMG/M metagenome (GOLD analysis project Ga0209282, IMG submission 187529) | Root nodule microbial communities of legume samples collected from California, USA - M. trunc garden sep15 (SPAdes) (version 2) | ecosystem: Host-associated > Plants > Roots > Nodule...
AAAACATTTGCGACGGAAGCCATGACAATGTCCTCCAGTGAAACCCTCTGTTAAGCACACATTAGCACAATTGTGTTTAATCCAACATACTCCTTTGAAGCTATGACTTTGAGAATCACATGTCCTTGTCTCTGCCACCACAATTGGCCCCATCTCTGTCCATATCACAAAATCAACAACACAATAAATAAATAAAGAATGAAAAATCCGGTGGTAGTTTGGTCTCTCCTAGGTCTCTTTCTCATCATCTGTCCTGTGTGGGAGTTATGAATCCGATTGATTATCCTTAATCTAATCGCCTTGTATTGGAGCCCTCTCTCTGCCTTGTTAATGCAGCAGGATCTCGCAAATCTCTATTGTGATTCCCCGTCTTTATTGCTCATTGTGATTGTTTTCAGGTTTGTCTTAGTTTACAACTTTTGATCTGCAAATTATCATGGATCTGGATACTTATTTGTGGGATTTGCTAATAACTGTGTGCGTTTCTGGCAATATATTCAATTTTAAGTCAAATGTCTTTATGTGGCTATATCTTGGTCTTTATGGTATCCAAATCCTTTTATTGATTATGAAAATCTTCTGTTTATGGGTGGGAAGATGCAAGTCCATGATCCCAGCCTGTACTGAGTCTTATATAGTGATAACACAATTGTTTGTTCTCATCCATTGCTTTATGAAACCGATCCTGCTGTTCTTCACACACCTTTTTTCAATTCTTTCCCTCTTTCAAATTATGGAGAACCTAAACATACATGGTGATAATACCTCCTCCTCACAGAAACCAACCCTCACCCAAGCTGAATTGTCTAACCTTTGCCTTGTTGGTCGAGTCTTAGTAAACAAACCTGTCCATCTGGCCACACTCGAATCTCGTTTGGGACCTATATGGGAACCAAAATATCAGATGACTTTGATTCCTATGGAGGACAACAAATTTATGGTTCAATTGTATTCTCAGGCGGATCTTAATCGAATCCTTGATCGCAGCCCCTGGATACTTGATAATAACATGATAATCCTGCAAAAAGTTGCTATTGGTGAGAATCCAATGACTCTGCCTATGACCACTACGGAGATTTGGGTACAGGTTCACCAATTGCCCTTCGGATTCATGGACGATAAAGTTGGGGCTCTCGTTGGAAGTCATATTGGTACTATGATCAAGTTTGATGAGGAGAACAACTACGGGCCGTGGAGGAGATTCATGAGGATTAGAGTTGCGATTGCAATAGAAGCACCATTGCAGCAGGAGCTGATTATTGAGCGAGAGGAAGGTGATGATATAAAGCTTCTTTTTAAGTATGAGAAATTGGGGAAATTCTGTTTTGTTTGTGGTATTATAGGTCATTCGGAGAATTTTTGTAGCGAAAAGTTTGAATCCGGATCTGCAGGCAGAGTGAAGAAATGGGGAGCCTACCTACGAGCCGAGAACAATACTGTTGGAGGTGGTCAGAAAGAGGTAAACCGATGGATCACCGGTGGCCGGAACAAAGGTTCAGGTGGACAGATGGAAGGAGGCGCAACCATTAATGATCATCATGGTCATTCAATGGTAATTGATGGTAATAAAGTTTCTAATCACAAAGTTTTTGGCCGTATTAAAGTCAGAATTGATCCAGAGTTAAGAACATTAACTTTCTTTAAGTATATGGAGTGCCAAAGATCGAACGAAACAGGTCTTGTACGATGGTGGACGGAAATCAACCCTTTGGAGATAAATGTTGATGGGCCCAATCACAAAGAAGCTAACAACAACAAAAAAACATTTGTTCCGAACCTCACTAAATCGGACCAAGTGAATAGAGTGCTAGCAGAAGGGATGACGGAGGAAGATGAGTTTTTGTATGCCAATGGAGGGGGTGCAGAAGCTTTGTGGAAATTATTTGAACTTAAGGCCCAAAACAAAGGCAGCCCACAACACTCCATAGCTGGTGGATCCAAGGCAGCAGCGCGTGTAGTCACGGTATGCAAGCATAAACAGGTGGCCGACAGCAGGGGCCCACCTGTTGGAAATCAACAACAAGCGCACGCTAATCAAGGGCTGCTTGCTCTTTCTGGTGCAGGTCAACAGCAAGTGGTCCCCTATGGTCAGCAATCATCACAGCAATCATTTCAGCATTCATTGGCAGTTGAAAAGATGTCTGCACATGCCTATAGGAAGCTGTTCTCTACTGATCCAGCACCAATTAATGTGTCTTTAAAAACTAATAATGATGCTTTTCAGGGTCAAATGGTGGATAACATGCTGCAGATAAGACCCACGACCAATATTCAGCAATCATCAATATTGTCCCCTGTCTTTAATGCTGTTGATAACCGTGCTGAGCTTGCCTCCAACAAAGACAACTCTAGCCAGCTAAGCCGAGCCAGAAGTGCACGAAAGGACAAGGCTGTGGCAGTCTCCCAAAGCCATGGAAAGCCGCGGAAGCCAGCTGTGGTCCGCATGCCAGCTCAGCCAGGATCCTTTATGGCAGCTGCTCGTGGGGCCAGCAAGGTTATTGGGCCTCACGATGAGGTTGGATCTAAAAAAAGGTCTCGGACAGAAAATACAGAAGAAAATGTCCACGAGAAGGAGGGGCATAAAGCAATGACTGTTGTTAACAATCCGGTGTTCGAAAAAAAAGAAGAAACGGCGGGACCTGGTCACCAGGCCTGCCGAGACCAATGAGTATTATAGCTTGGAATTGCCGAGGCTTAGGAAACCTGCGTGTAATTCCTAAAATCAAATTCCTTGTTCGGTATTATAAACCGGATATTATCTTTCTTTGTGAAACTTTGGTTGAAATTAATAAAATTGAGGAATTTCGTTATTTATTGGGCTATGATTCTTGTTTTGCACCAGATAGACATAGTAGAGGTGGAGGTATTGCTCTTTTTTGGCGCAATTCGGTCAATTGTAGTATTGTTAATTACTCGGCTAATCACATCAGCGCCAAGATTGAAGAAATCAATAGTGAATCTTGGATCTTTACAGGATTTTATGGCTATCCAGAAATTAGTAGAAGAAGAGATTCATGGAATTTTATCCGCAGTCTTGCCAGACAAGTTAATTTACCATGGTGTCTTATGGGGGATTTTAATGATATTCTTCATGCTGACGAGAAAAAGGGGAGAGCCACTAGACCTAACTGGCTCATCAGAGGCTTTAGACAAGCTGTACAGGATGCTGGTCTCATTGATGTCCATATGGAGGGGTATCCTTTTACATGGTTCAAGAGCCTGGGTACTAATCGCGCTGTGGAAGAGAAACTGGATAGAGCACTGGTTACTAGCTCATGGCTGCAAATGTTCCCTAATGCGCAACTAGAGAACCTTGTGGCGCCTTCGTCTGATCATTTCCCGATACTTCTGCATAAAACTCCGGTGGTTCGTAACTATAGGGCTAAAAAATCTTTCAAATTTGAAAATGCTTGGAGAATTGAAGAAGGTGTGAACGATGTGGTTCGGGATAGTTGGCTTGGGAGTATAGGAAACAATGTCACCCAAAAATTGTCAAATTGTGCAGAGGATCTCACTCATTGGAGTAAAACTCACTGCAACAAAATCCAAGAAGACATCGAAAACTGCAGGAAACAACTTATAAGGAGTCGTAGCACCACTGGTATCCAGGATGAGGCTCAATTTGAAAGATTAAGACAAAACCTTAATCACTTACTTGTTCAAGATGATATGTATTGGAGGCAGAGGGCTAAAACTCATTGGCACCGTGATGGAGACCTAAATACAAAGTTTTTTCATGCTGTAGCAACATCTAGAAAGAAAGTCAACAAAATCTTATCCTTGGATTCAGATGAAGGTGTGCGTACTACGGAAAATGGTGCAATGTGTTCTATTGCGAAGAACTATTTTGATACTTTGTTTGAAGGACAGGAAAGTGTTCGTTCTCCAGTAATCAACTTGATGCATCAAGTTCTTGATGATGAAGATAATGCTCTCCTAACAGCACCTTTTAGTAGAGATGAATTCAAAGAAGCAATGTTCTCTATGCAACCTGATAAGTGTCCAGGTCCTGATGGCTTTAACCCTGGGTTCTATCAACACTTTTGGTCCGTTTGTAGTGAGGATATCTTTAATGAATGCTGTCAGTGGATGAATGAGGGTCAGTTTCCACCTACCCTGAATTCCACAAACATAGCCTTGATTCCAAAAGGCACAGAGCAGAAGACCATGAAAGATTGGAGACCCATAGCCTTGTGTAATGTGATTTACAAACTTTTGTCCAAAGTTCTGGCAAACCGCTTGAAGAAGGTCCTGCATAAGTGTATAGCTGACTCCCAATCAGCTTTTGTCCCCGGCAGATCTATTTTGGACAACGCTTTGGTCGCTATTGAGCTGGTTCATTACATGAAGACAAAAACCAAGGGTAAGGAAAAGAGTGTGGCACTAAAACTTGACATAAGCAAAGCTTATGATCGCATTGATTGGTCTTATCTTCGCGATGTCATGCTCAAAATGGGATTTTCTACTAAATGGATCCAATGGATCATGATGTGTGTCGAAACAGTTGACTATTCTGTAATCATGAACAAAGACATGGTTGGCCCTATTATTCCAGGTCGCGGTTTAAGACAAGGCGATCCATTGTCACCTTATTTGTTTATTTTGTGTGCTGAAGGCTTATCAGCATTAATACGAAATGCTGAATACAAAGGTGATCTTCAAGGAGTGAGAGTCTGTCGCAGAGCACCAAGAGTATCCCACCTTCTCTTTGCTGACGACTGTTTCCTGTTCTTCCAAGCGGAGGAGAGTCAAGCGATTACAATGAAGCAAATCTTGATTCAATACGAGGAGGCATCAGGTCAAGCAATCAGCCTTCCTAAGTCTGAAATCTTCTATAGCAGGAACGTGGAAGCACCATTGCATCAAGCCATTACCAACATTTTAGGTGTCCGTGCCGTTCTGGGGACAGGTAAATACCTTGGTTTACCATCAATGGTGGGCAGAAGCAAGAAGGCAACTTTCAATTTTATCAAAGACAGAGTGTGGCAGAAAATCAGCAGCTGGAGTAGCAAATGCTTATCGAAAGCAGGGAGGGAAGTTATGATCAAATCTGTTCTTCAAGCTATTCCATCCTATGTTATGAGCATATTTAGACTTCCGAATACTCTCCTAGATGAGATTGAAAAGATGATGAACGCCTTCTGGTGGGGCCATGGAGGCACAAGTAATAGAGGCCTTCGGTGGTTATCATGGGAGAAACTTTCGGTGCATAAAAATCATGGAGGTATGGGATTCAAAGATTTAGCAGGTTTTAATGTAGCAATGCTTGGAAAACAAGGATGGCAACTACAAACCAATACTGAGAGTCTTGTCTCGAGGATCTTTAAAGCAAAGTATTATCCGACCAGCAATTACCTTGATGCTAAGTTGGGACATAACCCAAGTTTTGTCTGGCGTAGTATTCATAGTGCTAGAGTGGTGGTTCGGCAAGGGGCTCGGTGGAAGATTGGTACGGGATTTAATATACCTATTATTAATGCACCTTGGATTGAATCAGGATCCAGCATTCTTCCTGATGGCGAAGACATACTGAATCTGCACTCCTATACGGTGGGTCATCTGATAGATCAAGAGGCCAAGGTCTGGAATGAACAGCTGGTACGGCATTTGTTTGTAGATGAAACAGCCCAACAGATCTTAAACACTCCGTTACACCAGCAGGTTCAATCAGATAAGATGATTTGGAAGGCGGAAAAGAATGGACGTTATTCAGTTAAGAGTGCTTATCGAGTCTGCGTCGAAGAAGTTGTTAATAACGATCATTTGCGAAAGCCTGGATACTGGAGTGGAATTTGGAAATTGAAAGTGCCCCCCAAAGTTAAGACCTTAGTATGGAGAATTTGTCGTGATTGTTTTCCCACGAGGGTGAAACTGCGCAACAGGGGGATTGATTGTCCCTCAGAATGTGTTTTCTGTGCGGACCCCCATGAAGATAGTTATCATCTCCTGTTTCATTGCCATATGGCAGTTGATACCTGGCACGCAGCAAATATCTGGCATGTGATTTCCCCGCTTCTGCGACAGTTTGATAATGCCCCAGATATCATTTTTCATTTGCTGCAAAAGTTACCTTCGTTTCAGATTGAGAAAATTGTTACTATTATGTGGAGTATTTGGAAAGCGAGAAATCTTAAATTGTGGCAACATGTATCAGACTCGACTGCCACAATCTTGGAAAGAGCTAAGCACCTCTTAGAAGGTTGGAGGACCGCTAATAGAAAGCAACTGATCGTAAGTCAGGAAGTTGCGACTGCCTCTCTAAATGCATCTCTTCCTACTAGGGATGTAATCCTCAAATGGTCAAAACCAGCAAGTGGCAGATACAAGTGTAATGTGGATGCATCCTTCTCAACCACTTCTAATAAGGTTGGTTTGGGTATGTGTATTCGTGACTCAGGTGGAAATCACATTCGCTCAAAAACAATGTGGTTTCAACCAGTTTGCTCTGTGGATGTGGGCGAAGCGCTGGGGTTACATCATGCGATTCGGTGGATACATGAACTTCAACTCACAAATGTTGATTTCGAGGTTGACTCAAAAAGAGTAGCTGATTATTTCAACAAAGGTTGTGGAGATGTCACCGAGTTTGGATCCATTATGGATAGTAGTATCCAGTTCTGTAGAACTAACTTAACAAACTCTCATGTCGAGTTTATCAGGAGGCAAGCAAATGAGGTTGCGCATAGTTTAGCTAAGGCAGCCACTTTTAGTACTAGCTTCCATGTATTTGATGAAATTCCTACATGTATTACTGATTTGATTTCTAATGAAATGACATAAATTTCTTTCCCTCAAAAAAAAAAAGTAATAGTACTCCAACAAGAAAAGAAAAAGACATAAGTGGCATGTGATTAAGTATAGGATTCGGTTAAGAACTAAGGAGTAAGGAGGGTATGTGTAGCATACAAACAAGTATATGGTGACATAAGCACTTTAGGACGGTTCCTACTTGCAACAATGCTTTCTTTTAATTTCTAATTAGTTACACTTAATCTTCTGCTTTAAGGTACATTTAGGATTTTAAGTTGTATAGCTGATCTGTCATAATAATCCATTATTGCCAAACCAATGTTAAATATCATTTCGTAACGAATGGGACTTCTGAAAGTCGATCAAATCATCTGTCTAATTGGGCTTGTAAAGTAACAGAAGACAATTTGTTTCATATATAATAAAAAAAATACCATAAGATCGTTCTATAGTAGAATAATGCAGTGAGTGGAATAACAAAAAAATACCACGAGATCATTTCAATTTTTACGGTTTGAACCAAGTTATAACATATTTATTCTAATTTTTTTCGTATGTGTGAAATTTTTTTTTTAAAGAAATCTCACACATACGTGGAAGAAATTTAAAACAGATTACAAGTGGCGAGAATTATATATCTTAAATATAAAGAAGTAAGTATGTTCAAACACATGGGGTGGTCCTGAGGCTGTGTTAGAGGTGCAGTCGCATATGACCCAATTTGTTTGGGGCACCAATTTACTTATTGTCCTACTCAAATACGCCGATCCACTTATTGTCCGCCACCAAGCTCCCGGTCTTATTTTGAGACCAAATTCACGATACCAATATGTACCCATTTAGGTATCTAACCAAATTCACGATACCCAATGTGTACCCAATCAACTCCAGGCACCAGAGGGTTCACTAGCACATTTCATTTAATAAAATGAATATTAGGTTTTTTTGAGAGAAACTAACAGAAATGACTAAAACTAGTAACAGACAAAACATAGGGGACTAAATTGGTACAAATTATAGTTAGGAGATCAAATTGAAACAATCAATTAAGTTAAGGGACCAGGTGATTGAATAAGCCTTTATAATCTTTTGCTGCTTAAAAAAAACCAATTATACTGATTAAATATATATCAAATTAATCAACGACTTAATTAATTTGTTTTAAAAAAATCATTGACTGCACCAAAAAAAACATTGACTTGGTTTTTACTAAGAAATGGTCCACCAGTAGGTGAGAACTGAGAAATATGTGTAATAATACCATTAAAATAACAATATATATACATCATAAAAAGTTAGGTTAAATATATTTTTAGTCCCTGTAAATATGTCAATTTTTTATTTTAGTTCCTCTAAAAAATTTCATCTTCACTTTTGTTCCCTTCTTTTAGGTAAATTCATATGTAGAACTCATGTTTTTTAATAAAATTTTACATAAATATTTATAATATTATAAAAATCTCTAAAAAAAAAAGAGGTTTAATTACACTTTTGGTCCTCGCATTTTGACCAGCTCACGAAAATGATCCTGCCTCTTTCAAATTGAACAAAACCGTCCCTAAACTATATTTTTTTTTGCAGTTTTAGTCATACCTCCTATTTTCAACTCCAAAAATGTAGAGGAATGACAGTTTTAGACCTATTCCCTATGTTCAACCATGAAATAAACAAGGAATAAAACATGTGGTTACAAGGAATCCACTTTATTCGACACACTAACCAAAAAACCCTAATTTCTAAGATATGTTTCAAATTAGTTTTTTTTGGTTAGTGTGTTGAATAGATCGTAGATTCCTTGTATCCACATGTTTTATTCCTTATTTATTTCATGGTTGAGCATAGGGGGTAGGTCTAAAACTGCTTAAAACTGTCATTTCTCTGCGTCTCTGGAGTTAAAAATAGAAGGTAGGACTAAAACTGCAAAAAAAACATAATAGTTTAGGACAGTTTTGTTCGATTTGAAAGAGACAGGACCATTTTCGTGAGCTGGTCAAAATGCAAGGATCAAAAATGTAATTAAGCCAAAAATAATTTTTTTTAACGAAATGTGAATTTTTATATTTTTGTAGTTAAAAATTCATATTTGATTTATGTTTTGTTAAAAAAATTCTTTTTGTTTTTGGAGATTTTTAAATATTCTACACGTTTTTGCACAATTTCATTAAAAAATACAATAACTAACTTAAAAATAGAAATCAAAAGTAGTGATTGAAAATTTTATAGGGACTAAAAATGGAAAGAAATTTTTAGACTGATTAAAACAAAAAACTGATATATTTATAAGAATCAAAAACATATTTAACCCTAAAAAGTTAAAGCAAAGTGTGTTCTTCCAGTCCCCGTAAACATAACTCAGTTGGTAGAGACATGCATTGTTATATGTAGGGGCCGGAGTTCAGACCCCGGACACCCCACTTTTCACCTTGAAAAAGATAGCCACTAGAAAGAAAGAAAAAAGTGTTCTTCCTCGATAGATAATGTAGTTAGCTAACTGAAATCTTGATCAAATCATTTGGCGAATCAATGTATAGTTAGGATACAAGTTTATCTCATCTCAGTAGCACTTGATTACAATATATCATCATCCGTTGGTGTCTAGTGTCATATCATATCAAGAAAACCCGTTTCACTGTTTGACATTATTAATACCACTATACGAGCTACTATATGTTATTTGTTAGATGATTTGTTTCATGGCTTAGATCTAAAGTAGTCCATTATCTGGTTAATGTACCGTTGACCCACATCTTATTATGATGCAACAGCTAATAGATGTCAATTAATTTGGAGTTGCTCAAAGATAAAGCAAGTTGGTTGGTCCAAATAAATCCCTAAATTCTAAATATGTTTAAGTTCGGTTGAATTTGAATTGAATAGTAGAAAGTATCAAGTAAGATAATTATATATACTTTTGAACATAACTAAAAAATATATAATTAATCATATTCATAATTGGTGTGTTTGCACATAAAAACTCAAACAAGATAGTTTATAGTCATGTTACAAGAAGGTTCAAATTTTCATAATTACATTTGATCGACTGTTTGTGAACTATGATCATTAAATTAAGAGAACAATCAACAAAGTACTTTACAATTGCTATAAACTAAGGAAAAAAATATATAAACTATCGTCACGACAGACGCCAATCGAATCCGTCTTTTTGTGCCAACCGTGTCCGTTTTTTTCTGTCAAGTAATCTGGTGGCTATATTGTCAAGTAATCTTGGGGGTATAATTCACCTTTTTTCAAAGCGAATAAGTGAGGTATCTAGGGTTCAAACCTCAACCCCTGCATATAATAATGTATGTCCTTGCCAACTGAACTATTCTCACGGGAACTCCGTCTTTCCATTTTTATTGGCAAGAAACAATAAAATGATTAAAAAAATTAAGTTAATAGTAATTAAAAGAAAAAGGGTTATGTCAAAACACAATATTTTTTTATACAAATATAAAATAAGGTATTTCTATAGTTTTCAATATTGTTCTATAAGAAAACTAATGCCCACAATTTTATCTAATATGTCATCTGTTAATCTTTTAATCTCATCATTTTGAATATCTTGTTTCAAACGGTGTCTGTTATCAAATCTTATTTTCCAATGTAGTTTCCACTCCCATTATTTTCTCTAGCAAGAATTTCTAACAGCCGAATCAAGACATATTTTCCTATAAACATGGATCAAGTTTTAAAAAAGGAAATGCCAATAGACATCGGTTAAAGAATGAAATATAATAATATTATATTGAAAGTTACGCGGTCAATACATCAAAATTTTAAAGAGTGTCATTTTTAAGTTAAAACTTTCTTTTGTGCCTTTCTTATTTGTCTACTATATTTTTTAAAGGGTTATGCAAACAATACCTTCGAGACACTAATTAAGGAAACAAAAAGACAAGTTTTGCATTTAAAACAACATTTCTACACTTTAAAATACTCGATTTCACAAGTTTTAATAAATTCTTACTATTTATTTTCTTAACTAGTGGCCCGTAAGCACTAGTTAACATTTTCTAATTTATAATAGGAGGTGTACCCTAGGAAGAAAGCGAAGAGGAGGAAAGTAAAAATAAAAATAAGAAATTGACAATTGAAAGAATCATGCTCCAATATCTCAAGTCAATATAAGTGGGTTTCAATCAATACATGAGCACAATATAAGTGGGTTTCAATTTTGTCAAAAAAAAAAAAAAAGTCAGTTTTTGATATCATAAGTGTTAGGCCGAAGATTTTACTCCCTCCACCCATAATACTTGACACAGTTGACTCTATTATGCATTCTAATGGATAATTTTGAGCTTAAATATCTTGAATAATATATCAGAAAAAATTATGAAAATTTGATGTTTTGAAAATACTCATCGAGATGAATCCAACGACATCTTATACGATATTATTTACCTTTGTGTTTTAGTAGAAAAATATGGTCAAAGTATTTTAGGTCAAAATTTCAGATTTTTAAATGTGTCAACTATTGCGATACTGATGGAGTATTTCATAATCAGACTAGCATTGGTTATAGCAAGTTGATATAGATATTAGACTAAATTGCATTTTTGTTCCCTTAACTATTTAGGTAGTATCGGTTTGATCTCTTAACTAAAATTTGATTTATTTTGGTCCCTTAACTTCTCTCTGTTACACATTTTGGTCCTTTTCGTTAGTTTTAATTCAAAAACGTTGGGGTTTCTTCATCTTCTTCTCCTCTTTTTCATCTTCATATCATCTCCATCATTATTCAACAACAAGAATCCCAGAAGAAAATGAAGAAAACCTAACGTTTTTGAATTAAAACTAACGG